>WNGG01005114.1_pt1 | contig 20516 bp, 14 predicted proteins | sample 5400661 | NCBI WGS metagenome assembly WNGG01 (sample SAMN13153372, study PRJNA577476) | soil metagenome | isolation source: 100 cm soil or saprolite under Garry oak tree replicate 1 | place: USA:California | collected 2016-06-15
TCGCCTGGGACGACGCCCGCAAGCGCGACGGCGAGTCTTGCGCGCGTGGCGCGCTGGACGATCTGTGGATGCAGGCCGAGGCCGCCGCCGCTTCGCTGCCGGTGAAGGTGTCCCTGGCCGACGGCCAGCTCGCGTCCGCCGGCGCCGAGCCGGTCCGCGTGCGCGCGCTCGTCGAACGCTTCCGCCGTGCCATGCCCGGCCTGACGCTGGACGTGGCGCAGTTCAAGGTGCAGCTCGACGGCGCCGAGGACGCGCTCGACTCGCCCTTCCCGGTCCGCTGGAAGTACATCAACCCGGACGACTACATGCCGGTCGGGCTGGACGAGCCGGTCAAGCTGCGCGCGGGCGACCCGGTGGGGCTGGAAGAGGACTGACGGTTCTCGTCAGTCCGCCTTGCGGGAGCGACGCCACAAGACAATCAGGATCGTCCCTGCCACAAGCAGCGACGCGCCCACGACCACCAGGTAAACGGTCGACCTGCTCCACCAGGAACGCGCGACTGCGCCTTGCGGGGTCGCCGTCTCGACAGTGGCGCCGATCGGCGGAAGCTGCAGATCGGGAAGGATCCCCGGCGCGTGCATTTCGTGCACCATTCCGCCGATCATCTCGTCACCGATCTTCCCCTCGACCGCCCAGCGAGCCGTGGTGTTCATGCCCACCTCGCCGACCGGGACTGCCATCGAGGCAACCTGGATCTCGCCCTTGGCCGGCAGGCTCACACGGTAATGCTTCCCCGGGACGACCTCCTGCACTCGCTTCGTAGGCTGTTCCTTCGATTTTGGTGCCGGCTCCTTCAGCGGCTCCGGGGAATCGACAACCGACAGCTTCCAACCGGGCGGCATGGCCATCGGTCGGATAAACAGGTCAACGGCTTCCGCCTTGTCGCGCGGATTGCCAACCAGGAACGTGTGCGACACTGGCTCCCCTTTTTTCCCCTCCACCCCGGTCGAGACGCCGGCGCTCGCTATTCCCTCAGCCTCATCTGCCGAATTGCGATACAGAGTCGCGGTCTCGAGCAATGATGTACGCAGGCTCTTGGCAGCCGGAGATTCCTTGGATGCCGCGAGAGTGTCGATTGCGGCCATTGCTCTCTCCTCTGAAATGCCCATTTTTTTGAACCGCTTCCGTTGGTCTTGGCTGAATCTCTCGCCCCGGCGCCACCGTTCGAAGAACCTGTCCTGTTCGGCTCGCACCGTGGACGAGGCGCTTGGATCATCTGGAGGAAGCCCTTCGGCTCTTTTTTGCATAGCGTCGGCGGCACGGCGTAAAGCCTCGGCATGGCGCCCGAGATAAAGCCGCCGTGCCGTCAAATGGCGCGTCATCCACTCGCGGTCACCCGCCGCTTCAGCCCCCTGGTAACGCTCCACCGATGTCGTCAGAGCGTCCAGATAGCCGCTTGGGGTGTCGGACGCTGCCGTGGCGAGACGCTGGTATGCGGCATCCGGTGGGTCTGCAACGCAGCGCTCCAACGGGGCCGGGAGGGCTTCGAGTTCCTGGATTTGCAGGACGACTATTCTCGACTGGTCGTCCTCGTCCTCGTTCTTCAGAAAAGTCGTTAGAACCCGGTATCTGTCAGGAATCCGTTCACGCACCCTGCTGAGCATTGCCTCACAGTAGTACTTCTCCGCCTTGCTTCGGGCGCAAGGGCTGAGATGGACTGGGATCGTCACGCCGGCCCCCGCTTTACCGCCCCCCTGCACCCACTCGGGAGGTCCGCATGACGGCGGTGCCACCGTCCCCAGGTTCTGTTGCCGGCTCTCGAACTGCCGTGCTTGCTCTGAAGGCTCCTGGGCCTGGGCTGGCCGAGGCGTCAGGATCTCCCGCAGGTCCGCCATCCCCCCGCCAGCGCCTCCCTGGGGCTTCAGCCGCCGGCCCAGGATATCGACCTTGTAGCAAATGTGCGTGTCCGCCTCCGTCGGCGTCCAAACGACCCTCGCCAATCTGTTCTCCTTCGGCTTCAATACGAACTTCTCCGTCTCCCCCACCTGCTTCCAGTTCGTCATGCCGATGTTGTAGCCGCGGATGGAGACGCGGACGCGGAGCTCGTGTGGAGCATCCTGCCGGTTGGTCAGCGGCACCGTGATCGTCGTGGGCCGGCCGACCTGAGGCTTCGGTTCAAGGACGAAATTGACGCTGTCGTAGTACGGCCCGAAGGTAAGCGGGAAGAAGAGGCCCGGGGTCGCGCCTGTTCTCAGGTGCGCAACCTGCGCGACGTCTACCAGATCGGTCACGTCGGTCGCGAAGAGCTGCGCGTCGTGCGGGTAGCCCCGGGCATGCCGGAACCTGGCGGTGGCGATGCCGTTCGAGTCGGTCGGCGCCTCGGGCTGGACGATCGCGCCCCACCCGTCACCTCGGGGGGCGGCGCTCGAAACATGGACGCGATGTCCCGCGACGGGGCGCCCGTCTTTGTCGGCCAGCCGCACGGTGATGGTGGAGTACGTCTCCCCGTCGATGGGCAGGTCGAGGTACTCGCTCGAGATGGTGGAGCTGGCCGCGTGTGTCGTGGCCTTCGCGATCGGCTCCGGCGGGTCGATGTAGAGGGCCTCCGCTGGAACGATCTCGGGGATCGGCTTGCCAGTCTTGGTGTCCCGGGGCGAATCCGGCGTCACCCAGTACAGGTCGATCCCGGGCGCCACGGCTCCGGTGCCAAAGTTCCAGTAGCGCACCTCGATCGGGACCACGCGTGGTCCCTTCACCGTGACCGGAACGACGTACGCCCAGGTGGGGGCGTTCACCCTCACCCCATGCGGATGGGCGCCACTCGGGTCCACGTGAGTGAAAGCCTCCGTGTAGATGGATCCGCCGAAGCCTCCGTTCAGGGCGATCCGGCTCTGATTCAGGTAGACCGCCGAAGAGCTCACCGAGACGGTCGTGACGTAGTACTCGCCGGCTTTGGGAAGGCGGAGGTATCCCTTCCAGATCACCCCCACGCCGGGATAGGCCTGCGCCACCGATTGCGGCGTCCACGCAGCCAGCCCACCGACGAACCCCTTGCCCCGCCCGAACTCGACTTGACGGTCCACTCGGAGAGCGGTCGGTTCTCCGCGCGCGACCGGGAGCTCGTATTCATCGAGCACGACCGGGCCGGGGGCGCCGTGGCTGACACCGTAGTAGTGACCCTTCAACCCGTGAACTGGTTGCTCAGTGGCCGATGAGGAACCCTGGGTCTCTGCGCGCGCGGCGCCAAGGACCAGGGTCAACGCCGTCGCGACCAGACGGGCCACCTCGGGCAGTCTCATGATTTCCCCCTGCAGACTTCACTCCATAGGACAGGTCCAAAACCTTCCGCAAGACAATGGTCCCCGGGTGAAGAGGCGCTCCACCAGGCCCGGGAAGTTCCACCAGGACACTTCAACAGGCTTCTGCGAGACGCCGTCCAGTTCGTCGGCCGCTGGAGGTCGACCGGATCCGGGGCCACCAGTGAACCAACGTAGTCGCCCTTCTCGTACACGCGGGAGATCTGACGGGCCAGCTTCTCCATGTTCGCGGCGCCAATGTTGGCCTCTCTGATCGCCTGATAGAACTGCACGGTCACGCGCACCGGGAAGCGCGGATCGCGCTCGATGGCGTGGTCGCCCAGCTCGGTGTACGGGCCCTCGAGCTCGCCGTGGCCGAGCACCGCCACCTCCATGTCCCGCTCCCCGGCCGATTTGTCCATGACTGCCCCGGCCGGAGGCGCAGCACCGAGGCTGAAGAAGGGCATCCAGCTCCGGCGCGGCGGCTCGCGGTGCTGAGCGGCACCTGGACCAGCATCAGGAGATTCGAGTCGTCGCCCAGGCTGGAGGCCGACTCGCCGTTCGAGGTGACGCCGTTCGACTGCACGTCGGAGAGCCGCTCCGCCGTCAGGGGAGCGCGCTGCCCGCCGGCGTTGAAAAACAGCCGCTGCCCCCAGCTCGACCCGCCCGAGACGGTGTCGCGTGCGTTGTCGATCACCGTCATCGACGTGCCCTGGCGCGTGATCAGGATGGTGAGCACCGCGGGGTCCTTGGCGGTCGACTGGTAGTTGAAGATCACCGGATGGAACTCCGCCTTGCCGCCGCGCGGCACGGGAAGGAACGCCGCCTGGGCGGACACGAGAGCGTGCGTGTCGCGCGGCGCGAGCAGAGAGCCACCTTTGATCCTGCCGGCGTTCGGGAAACTCATGTAGCGCGCCGGATCGTCGAGGAACTCCTGGAGCGAGATCACCTGCTCGCGGCCGTGAATAGACTCGTTGCCCACGCGGATGAAGAACTTGTCCAACCGGACGTCCGCGGTCTTGTCGGTGAAGTTCGGGAAGCGGACGACCGGCATCAGAGCGGTCCGGCGCCCGTTACCCTCTCCGTCGACGACCTCGATGGTCACGTCGCTGATGTTGGGACCGACCGAGGAGTCCTGCCAGCGGCCGGTATCCTCCCAGAGGACGTTGAGGATCTGCAGGCCGTGCTGTTGCGCCAAGCGCTGTGCTTCGGCGTCGCGTACCATCGACGCGACGGGCCAGATCACGGTGTGATAGTGGTCGGGCAAGCATCCGCGTCGCCCGAGCGCCTCCGCGGCATGAGCGTAGCTGCTCCAGGTGAGCAGCAGGGCTAGCGTGGCACGGCGGTTCATGGGGCCCCCTTTCGTCAGGGGTTGTGACGAATGAGCCCGTCGAACGATCTATGCGTTCTTCAGGTGACTGCTAACCTGGCACGCCCATGAACCCGCTCACCCTCGCCGCCACACTCGCGCTCTCGGCGGCGCCGGCTCCCGTGCAAATGAAGGTCACGGGCGCGGAGCCGGGCAAGCCTCCCCTCACGACGATCCTCTTCGAAGTCATCTTGCGGAACGATCGCGCCGAGCCGCGCTGGTTCCTGTTTCCCGCCTGGATCGGCGAGCCACTCGGCAAGGGCGGCGTAATGGGCGTCGAGGTCTTCTCTACGGAGAAGGCGGTCGTCGGTCGGTTTCTGGGGACGGGCGCCTTCCAGGCGGTCTATCTCCCCGTACGCGCGAAGCTCACGCTCAAGAATTTCCCGATCAAGAGCTACCGGGAAGCGGGCGCTCCGGCACCGAAGTCGTTCGACGTCGTGATCGCCAAGACCCTGACTGTCGGCGGCAAGCCGGCCGAGAGCTGGTACGGGGGTGCGTCACCCGCGAGCGCGAAGGCCGGCTCGGCAGACCTGAAGCTCGCGAAGCGCACCGGCGGCTCGTCCACGCCCGACCTCTCCGAGGTCGTGGTCGAAGTGGTCGAGGACGGGCGCGTCGCGATCCCGCTCAGGCGCTGAGGCACGTCAGCGCAGCTCCGTGTGCTTCTCCGGGATTCGCCCTTCGTACGAGCGATCCTCGAGCCAGCCTCGCTCCGCCATCCGGTACCACCGCGCGGCGTCCTGCACGTACTGCTGCGGCACGACCCGGCGACCTTCCTCGTCGACGGCGCAGCGGATCTCCTCCCGGATCCTGCCGACGTCCACGAGCCCGTCGCCGTCGACGTCAGCCAGCAGGAAATGGGAGGCTTCGGCTCGCAAGCAGCCCATTGCCTTCACGCGCTGCTTGGTGACTCCGAGCCGGATGAGCCCTGGCCTGGCGCTCGATCTGTTCGGATCGTAGACGAGAAAAACATCAGTCCCGGCCGCCGCAGCAGCAGAACCGCGGTCATTCACGTCGTACGAGGAGAGGTGGAGCCCGACTCGGCCATCTCCGACGGGGAACGCGGTGACCAGGGCGCTGTACTTGAATGGCGAGACGTAACCGGGTTCGTCATGCGACGCAGCAACCAGCCACGGCTTGGGAATTGCGAGCCGGGTTGGGGCTCCTGACGAACGATCTTCCAGCGCGAACCGGCCCCTTTCGTGCACCAGCCTGAAGCGGGAGGTCTCCAGCTCGGGTGCCATCGGCTGCGCCGGATCGCTTGCTGCGGCGAGCGCGACGACGATCGATGTCCCGTATGCCTCGAGGCGCATCTCGCCGAAGAGTACGCGCGTCTCAGTTGGGGAAGAAGAAGCCGGTCGCGCCGCTCACGATCGTCGTCGGGGAGAGCGTGTCGAGGTCGAACGAGACGATGTCGTCGTTTCCGGCCGCCCGCCGCATCACGAGGAAGAGGCGGTTCCCCGCCCCCTCGCCCACCTGGGTCACGGCGGTCGTCGGCACGAGGTCGATCCGCGCCAGCGCCAGCGGCTGGGAGAGCCTCGCGAAGAACGCCCCGCCGTCGAGATCGACGAACGTCGCGTGGCCATTGCTCCGCACGGTCGGGCGATAGTCGGTGCTGTTGGAGGAGAGCGCAATCCTGGTGTTCGTGGCGCTGTTCACGGCAACGAGGGCCTTCTGGACGTTCGTATCGACGAGGACCGCGTAGTCCCCGGCCACGGCCCGCAAGTAGAACGTTCCGTCCGCGACCTTGCCGCTCGGATTGGCACCGGAGCCGTCGTACAGGTAGTAGCCGTCATCCGCGCCTCGGCAATCGGGCTGCGAGCATCGGTTCACGGCGATCTTCCCGTTGGGAAGGAACCACGCGGCGCGGGTATTGTCGGTGCCGAGGTCGATCTGCACCGGGTGGTCGTCGGGGGCGGTCGTGAAGCCGAAGATCCGCGCCTGGTAGGTGATGTTGGTGGCCGCCATCATCGTGAACTTCGAGCCGTCGGGTGACGTGTTGAAGTACCAGAGGAAGGTCGGCGCGGAATAGATGCTGCCGGGGGGACAGGGAGCGAAGGTCCGTATGTTCGGATTCCCAGGTTCGTTCGTGTAGTGCACGCGGACGATGCAGTACTGGGCCGGGCTCGTGGTCATGTCGAAGCGCCCCACTGCGATGGTCCCATCCGGGCTCACCGCGGGCACGCCGGTGAGTTGCTCCTGGAGGATCTCGTGCCTGACCTTTCCGGGCGCTCGCGCGGGCTCGATGAAATCCTGCTGTGAAGAGCCGTCCAGCCGCTGTGTCACGAGGAAGGCCGCCGGATACGGGTACCAGAAGATCACGCGGTCCGCGAAGAGGAGCTTCGCCCGGCGCGTCTCGGCCGGCTCGACCGACGGCAGCATCACCGCCGGGCCGGGGCCGTCCGAGGACCACCAGTGCGGGGCGCCCCCGGTGGTGCACTGGAAGACGACGCCGCTCGCCGCGAAGATCGGGGGCATCGGGTCGGCCGGGCCCGGGATGTTCGAGCAACCGCTCTTCAGGGCGCGCGAGTCGTTGCCGTCCAGCGACGCCGAGCGGAGCGCGTAGGTGATAGCGCCCGCGTCGTAGTCGCGGAAGACGGCGCGCGGCAGCTGCGACGGAATCAGCCCGAAGTACTTGTACGTGTGCCCCGGCTGCGCACCGAGCGTCGCGCGCTGGGACGAAGCGAACACCCCGAGCTCGGTGAACTCCGTCGGGACGGCGGCCGGGATGCCCCAGGCCACGCCAATGGAACCCACGCGGACGATCTTCATTTGACCGGTGCTGGGGTCGTAGATGCGGTCGAACCTCGCGCCCGGGATCTCATCGATCACCGCCTCGGGCTCGTCCGAGTGGTAGATCCGGACGGACGTCGCTCCGCCTGCTTCGTGCTCCGCAACGATCCATCCCGCGGTCGGCATCGCGGCGCTGACCTCCGCCGAGAGTCGGCTCTGCCGGTCCCGCACACGGGCTGCCACGCGGAGGTACTTCGTGACCCAGTTCGGAGCGGCTGAGTCGATGAACGGCGGCGCCGACACGTCGATCGGAGACATCTGGACGATCGGCTGCCCGGGGGCAGTCGCCAGATACAGCCTGTAGCCGGTCGCTCCTGGCACGGCGTCCCACCTCACTTCGAGGCGCTTGAACGAGGCCGTCGCGACCAAGTTCTCCGGAACCGGAATGCTGATGTCGGCGGGGAACCGTGGGTCGACCGGGAGGTTTTCCTCCCCGCCCGTCCGGCCGCCGCAGCCGACGAGGGACAGCAGGAGCATGATTGTCGTGCCTCGCAAGGCGATGACGCGCTTCATTTTGGCTTCCCCCCACCGCCGCGAGCTTCCGCCGGCGCGGTTCATGCCGGTTTCTTCCGGCGAGGCGTTCTGACGAACGAGCGCTCCGGAAGATCTATGCGCCCCGAACTTTCGCCACCGTTCAGACCGCTCGGCGAGCTGTACTTCAGCGACTGGTCCTTCGAGGTATTCTCTCCCGACGGGAAATGGGCGCTCCTGCTGCAGGACCGCTTCGGTCCCTATCACGTCGTCTCGACGCAGAACCTCAGGGACTACCTCGAAGGCACCGTGCCGCCCGACAAGGTCGAGCAGGCGTTCGTCCCGTCGGGCCTGGCTGCGCTCGTCCACTCGAACGGGCGCTGGGTCTCGGACACCGAGTTCGAGTACCAGGTGGGCGAAACGCTGAGAACGATGCGAGCGGAGGTGAAGTGATCGCCCGATGGTCAGGGCATCAGGGCTGGAGGCCCGCGCCGCAACAGATCGTCGAACCTGGGATCGGCGCGAACGAGGTCCACGCTGGGATTGCTGTTGAGACTGACGATGTATGACGATTTTTTTGCTAACTTTTTTCGAGCCAGCGAAAAACCTCGTCAGTATCGCCGAGTCCGACATGAATTGCTACGAAGCTTTCCGGCGCCACATAGTGCTGCTCTGAGTTCCTCGAGAGCTGCTGAAGAATCCTGGCAGCCTCCGCGCGGTCGCCGGAGGCTGCGTAGGCACGCCCAAGCTCCGAGAGAAGAATGGGATTGTCGGGATCGAGAGCGCTCGCCCTCCCGAGCGACTCGATGGCTTCCCGGTGCATTCCCTTGGCGAGATACGCGAGTCCGAGCGTGTGTAACGCCAGGGGGAATTTTCGGCTCCAGTTCGATCCCTCATCGGTTATGTATGCCACAAGGGCCTATTGGATCGTCGCCGTGGTCGTCACGGATTCAGATTCGATCCCGCGGCGAACGGCGAGGTTTGCGGGCAGGTCGCGTACCTGCACGCATAAAAATCCGGGGCAGGCGGAAGAACTTGCCCGTAAGATTTCATGATGGCCCCACGCCTTACTCGATGGTGCCGGTCGTGGTGACGGAGACGGGACCCGTGCCCGCCGCCGCGGCCGCGCCCACGGCGCTCAAGGCGCCGGTGGCGGGGTTGATGCTGTAGGCCGAGACGTCATCGGAGTTCACATTCGCCACGTAGGCGAACTTGCCGCTCGGGTCCGCGGTGACGGAGACGGGACTCTTGCCCGCCGCCACGGCCGCGCCCACGGCGCTCAAGGCGCCGGTGACGGCGTTGATGCTGTAGGCCGAGACGTTGCTGGGGCTGAAATTCGCCACGTAGGCGAACTGACCGCTCGGGTCCACGGTGACGGAAAGGGGATCCGTGCCCGCCGCCACGGCCGCGCCCACGGCGCTCAAGGCGCCGGTGGCAGAGTTGATGCTGTAGGCCGAGACGTCGTTGGAGATCTGATTCGCCACGTAGGCGAACTTGCCGCTCGGGTCCACGGCGACGGATTGGGGATTCGTGCCCGCCGCCACGGCCGCGCCCACGGCGCTCAAGGCACCGCTGGCGGGGTTGATGCGGTAGGCCGAGACGGTGTTGGAGCCCCCATTCGTCACGTAGGCGAACTGACCGCTCGGGTCCACGGCGACGGAGGCGGGACCCGTGCCCGCCGCCACGGCCGCACCCAAGGAGGTCAAGGCGCCGCTGGCGGGGTTGATGCTGTAGGCCGAGACGTCGTTGGAGTTGAGATTCGCCACGTAGGCGAACTTGCCGCTCGGGTCTACGGTGACGGAGACGGGGCCCGTGCCTGCCGCCACGGCCGCGCCCACGGCGCTCAAGGCGCCGGTGGCGGCGTCGATGCGGTAGGCTGAAACATTGTTGGTGTTCCGATTCGCCACGTAGGCGAACTGACCGCTCGGGTCCACGGTGACGGAGTTGGGACCCGTGCCCGCCGCGACGGCCGCGCCCACGGCGCTCAAGGCGCCGGTGGCGGGGTTGATGCTGTAGGCCGAGATATTGTTGGAGTCGAAATTCGCCACGTAGGCGAACTTGGGCGTGTATTTCACCGCTGCTGTGCCCCGGGTCATGGCGAGCCAGGCGGGGCCCTTCCGTGCGGCCACGGTGGCGGACGTGGCAAGCGGGGTAAGCGCTCCAGTGGTGGCGTTGATGCTGTAGGCCGAAACGTTATGGGAGCCCTGATTCGTCACGTAGGCGAACTTGCCGCTCGGGTCCACGGTGACGGAGACGAGAGTGTTGCCCGCGGCCACGGTCACGCCCACGGAGGTCAAGGCGCCGGTGGCGGCGTTGATGCGGTAGGCCGAGATGTCGTTGGAGGCCTGATTCGCCACATAGGCGAACTGACCGCTCGGGTCCACGGTGACGGACCTGGGAGCCGTGCCCGCCGCCACGGCCGCGCCTAAGGAGGTCAAAGCGCCGGTGGCGGCGTTGATGCTGTAGGCCGAGACGTCGTTGGAGGTCGCATTCGCCACGTAGGCGAACCTCCCGCTCGGGTCCACGGTGACGGAGACGGGATTCGTGCCCGCCGGGGCCGCGCCCACGGCGCTCAAGGCGCCGGTCGCGGCATTGATGCTGTAGGCCGAGACGTTGTTGGAGACGACATTCGCCACGTAGGCGAACTGACCGCTCGGGTCCACGGTGACGGAGGCGGGCTGCGTGCCGGTCGTCACGGCCCCCACGGCGCTCAAGGCGCCGGTGGCGGCGTTGATGCTGTAGGCCGAGACGTCATTGGAGACGGTATTCGCCACGTAGGCGAACTTTCCGCTCGGGTCCACGGTGACGGAGAGGGGACCCGTGCCCGTCGCCGCGGTCCCCACGGCGCTCAAGGCGCCGGTCGCGGCGTTGATGCTGTAGGCCGAGACGTTGTTGTTGCTGAAATTCGCCACGTAGGCGAACTTCCCGTTCGGGTCCACGGTGACGGAGACGGGATTCGTGCCCGCCACTACGTAGCCGCGCGCGCGCAACTGGCCGGTCGCGGCATCCACGGTGTAGATCGAGACGGTGTTGTCGTCAAAGTTGGCGACGTAGGCAAAGCGCGCCACGATGGTTGCGCAGGCCACCGCGACACCGGTTACGTTTGAACCGCTGAGCGTCCCCGAGCCGTTCGTCACGGTGCAAGTCTGGCCGCTCGGCTGGGTCAGCACGGTGACGTTGTAGGCGCTGCTGTTGGCAAGGGCGATGGCGAAAGTGAAGCTGCCGTTCATCGAGACGGTGAGGTTGTCGCCGCCGTTGTTCTGCAGGACGACGCTTCCCGAAAGCCCCGAGACCGCGCCGCCCACGGTAAATGCGCTTGCGACGCAAGTGACGGTCACATTGGTGACATTGGCCCCGCTTACCGTGCCCGCGCCGTTGGTGACCGAACAGCTCTGACCCGCAGGCTGCGTGAGGACGGTGACGCTGTAGCTTGCACTGTTCGCAAGGCCGGCGGCAAAGGTAAAGGGTCCGTTCGCGGAGACCGAAAGATTGTCGCCGCCATTATTCTGGAGCACCACCGTGCCCGAGAGGCCGCTGACGCTGCCGCCGATGGTGAATGCCGGAATACCCCCGCCGCCGCCACCACAGGCAGTGAGAACCAGCAGCGACAACAGCGCCAGGAACCCTATTCTGATGATTGTCGTGCGCAAGGCGATGACGCGCTTCATTCTGGCTTCCCCCCACCGCCGCGAGCTTCCGCTGGCGCGGTTGATGCCGGTTCGTCCGGCCAGGCCTTCTGACGAACGAGCGCTCGAGAAGATCTATGCGCCCGAACCTTCGCCGCCGACACGCTCGCGGCTTATGCTCATCGAGGGCATGCGAACGGAATGCGCCACCCTGGTCGCGCTCGGACTTGCCGGGGCAGTAGCGTGCCGTGCCGGCGCGATTCCGGTGAGCGACAACCCCGCTGTGAAGCCCGCGCCCGCCGCGCGTCCCACTCCAACGGCGTTCCCGGTACGCGTCCCGAACGCCGACGGGAGCGTCGTCGCCTGGTTCTCCGGCGAGAAGCCGCTGGAGGACCCCAAGGCCCCGTTGGTCTACGGCGTGACGGCGCTCGCGTTCGAGTTCGCCAGCGACGCGAAGCGCTACCCGTTCAGACCGCTCGGCGAGCTGTACTTCAGACTGGTCCTTCGAGGTGTTCTCTCCCGACGGGAAATGGGCGCTCCTGCTGCAGGACCGCTTCGGTCGGTATCACGTCGTCTCGACGCAGAACCTCAGGGCCTACCTCGAAGGCACCGTGCCGCCCGACAAGGTCGAGCAGGCGTTCGTCCCGTCGGGCCCCTGGCTGCGCTCGTCCACTCGAACGGGCGCTGGGTCTCGGACACCGAGTTCGAGTACCAGGTGGGCGGCGAAACGCTGAGAGTGACCAACGTCCCCGGCCAGGACACCGACAAGTTCGCCGCGTTCGTCCTGACGGCAGTTCCCGGCACGACGCGAGGTTCAGGGCGGGCCGCCCACTCGAAACGGAATCTCCGTTACGACTTCGCCTTTCTCGAGCAGCTCCACTCGATAGTTGCCCGGCGGAAGCGGATCACTCCCGCTCCTGGTGACGAACCAGGCGGCGCTTCCCGACGATGCTTCGATGATCTCGCCCTGTTCCAGGACCACCGAACCATCCTTGGACCACCGGATGTCCACGCCATGACCGTTGCTGGCGCCCTCCCAGCGGTACCAAACGACGAGTGCTTTCGGTTCCGGAGAGAAGTTGACGCCGACCTTCGCCGGGTCGAATCGGGTGCCGTCGGTCGAGCTGAGGCTCACAGCCTTGATGACTGCCGCCGTAGTCTTCGGAGCGTACCGGGCCAGCATCGGACGTCCGGTTCGCTGCTCGGGGTCGCGGGATCGGCCACCGCTCCAACCTTCTCTCGGCGAATTTCGTGGGAACTTGTCGAGAGGTTTGCTCACCGCATCTTCGATCTCTCGTCCGAGGTCGGCTGCATCTTCCAGGTCCTTCTGGAGCCCTTCCAGATCCGGGAGAGCGTCGCGCAGCAGCGCGATCAGAATGCGCCGATCGACGTCCTCTGCGTCTGCGAAGATCAAAGGGAGCAGCGCGGGAAGGATCCGCTCGCGAACCCGCTCCTCGCTGCGGGCATAAAGCGTATGGAGAGCCTCGAGTTTGGCTACGCCGGGCGGCGCAGGAGCGGGTCGTGACACTTCGTCGGCGAGAGTGGCAAGCCTGGTGGGCGCCCCCAAAGACAGCAGGCGGGATTGCGCCGGGGGAAACGCCGCCGCTAGTGCCTTCCCGGGTGCGCCGGAGATGCCCCGGCTCGTGTGAGTCTCCTTCGGACAGCGTTGCCGTAGAAAGTCGATCTTGGCTTGGACATCCTGCATCTGCTCTTGAATCTTCTCCATCTCCGCGAGAACGCTTTCTGCGCTCTGCCTCGCGAGGAGATAGCTGGAAAGATCCTGCGCCAGGCGCTTGGCACTGTCGGAGAATTGAAGGAAGGCGTTGGCGACGGCCATCCCCTGCATCATCACTTTGACGCCAGGGATGGTCTGCGTGATGTTCTTCATGTCCTGGCGAAACATGCGCAAGGCCCCATCGAGGTCTTCGGGATGCGCTCGCCGGTAGAGTCGGAGGCGCTTGAGCGCCGCCGCGTACGCCACGTTTCCGCCGATTCTCCAAGTCGCATCTGCCGACAGCACGTCGATCGCAGCGTTGACGCGCTGCAGGTCGTCTGTCTGCGTGAGGGCGGTAACTCCGCCGACCAGCTCTCCCATCGCCCGGCGATAGTTCAAAAGCGCCGCAGCTCTGCTGTCCAGGGGAACCCCTTTCGGCGTCGTCTTCCCGGCCGTGAGCGCGACCTGCAGAAGGTTGGCGGAGAAGCTCGCGAGTGAGCCGTTGTACCCCCAGATCTTGTCGCGCCATTTGGCAAGCTCCTCCTCGGCGCGTCTGGAATCAGGCTCGTGCGTCTCGTACGCGTCGCGTAGCGCTCGAAGCTTGCCGACCAGCTGCGCGAGCTGCTGGGCCGCATCGGTGCAGCTCTCTTCTGTCCGCGGGTCGAAGTCGGGAGGTTGCAGCGGCTCGCCACAGCCGCAGCAGACCTCCCAGTCCGTCTGCGCCCAGGTCGTGTGATAGCGCCTCGTGTAGCGGACGACCGAGCCCGCGAAGGGAATGACCGCGTAGCGCTCCGGATGAGAAAAACATTCTGCCGGGCCGGCGGCCAGGGGGTAACAACCCGTCTCTGGGGGACAAATCTCGAATACGTTTCCGTCCGTGCAGTCTTCTCTTGGCACTCCCCCGATATCAATGAATGTCGCTCCTCCGTAGCCAGGGCCATCCGATGCTGGTGCACTCCGGTCTGGATAGCGACACGTCACATGCTGCGCAAAGGGGTGATCGCTGCCCCAAGGCGCACCCCAAAGCCGCGGCCAAAGCGCGTCAAAGGAAATGCCAGGACTCCCGCCATCGGAGGAGAAATCGAGTTTTCCCGAAAGGTGGAGTGGGGGCCCCGTACAGGTGAGGCCTTCGGGTTTGTCGACGCATCCACGGGTGCCGGTCTCGTAGAACGTCGACGGCGCAAAGTAAAAGGGAAGCCCCGTTTTTGAGGCCCCCCGCATCAGCACGAGCGGGAAACGCAAGTGCAGGTACCCCTCCCATTCGCACTGGTTTTCATCGACGGTATAGCGGGCCCGCACCCAGCCCCCCAGGGGCTTGTCGGCGGGACAAGCCTGCATCGCCTGCTCGCGCCTCCTCAGCGCGCGGTCGCCACTCGTCGGCGCTCCTGACGGTGGCGCGGGCCTCGTCGGGTCGCCCGCGCCGGTCGACGACGGTTCTTCCGTGACTACCGTCGCTTTGCCAATGAAAGACAGCCTTCCGGCGCGGACGGAACCGTCATTGAGGTGTATCTCATCCTGCGTCGGGTCCTTCACTTTCGGTGGTGGCGGCTGCGCGCGCCCTAGGCCGATCCAGGCAATCGCATCCCAGGGGAACGATGTGCGGTCGAGAGTGCAGCCGTGTGCGAGGCAGCTGTGCAGCTGACCGGTTTGGGTGATGCCGGTCCGCAGGATGAGCACCCCTTGCGGTGAAACAATCGACGCGCGCGGGCCGGAGGTTTTACCGACTGCGGGCAGGAAGTGCAGCGACGCCCACGCCGTACCAGCCACCATCAGCAGCGAAGCCGAGCGGACTGCCCAGCGCCGGCCGCTCGACAGCGTGCGCCACTGCTGCCAACGCGTCGCCCTCTGTTGCTGAAGATCCTGGATGCGGAGGCTACATTCCGCAGCACGCTTTGGATTGTGGCGTTGCGCGCGTCGCAAAAGAAGCACGCGAACGCCAGAGACCAGATCGGTGCAGGCCCGTCCCACGTAGCGAGCCGATTCCCAAAGCACAGGCGGGATCTGCCGTAAGACGCTCAGGACGATGTGCCCCAGATTCGTCATGGTCGCGGAGCCCTGACCTTGCTCCCTCTACTATCGGTTTTCTCGGCCTGCAAGACGGGCCGCACTCGCGTCGATCATCGCCGCCCTGCGGCGTGGGGCCTCTCGTTGCCGTGCTTGAAAAATCGCTCCACGAGGCCCGGGAAGTCCCACCAGGACACGTTGGCCGGCCTTGCCGAGACTCCGTCCCAATTCGTCGGACGCTCGAGGTCGGCCGGATCCGGGGCCACCAGCGAACCCACGTAGTCGCCCTTCTCGTACACGTGCGAGATCTGACGCGCGAGCTTCTCCATGTTCGCGGCGCCGATGTTGGCCGCGCTGATCGCCTGGTAGAATTGCACGGTCACGCGCACCGGGAAGCGCGGGTCGCGCTCGATGGTGAGGCCGTCCAGCTCGGTGTACGGGCCCTCGATCTCGCCGTGGCCGAGCACCGCCACCTCCATGTCCCGCTCCCTGGCCAAGCTGTCCGTGACTGCCGCAGCCGGAGGGACGGCACCGAGGCCGAAGAAGGGCATCCAGCTCGGGCGCGGCGGCTCGCGGTGCTTGAGCGGCACCTGGACCAGCATCAGGAGATTCGCGTCCTCGCCCAGGCTGGAGGCCGTCTCGCCGTTCGAGGTGGCGCCATTCGACTGCACGTCGGAGAGCCGCTCCGCGGTCAGCGGCGCACGCTGCCCGCTGGCGTTGAAGAACAGCCGCTGCCCCCGGCTCGCCCCGCCCGAAACGGTGTGGCGCGCGTTGTCGATCACCGTCATCGACGTGCCCTGGCGCGTGATCAGGATGGTGAGCACCGCGGGGTCCTTGGCGGTCGACTGGTAGTTGAAGATCACGGGATGGAACTGCGCCTTGCCGCCACCGGGCACGGGAAGGAAGGCCGCCTGCGCGGAAACGAGGGCGTGCGTGTCCCGCGGCGCCAGGAGAGAGCCGCCCTTGATCCGGCCGGCGTTGGGGAAGCTCATGAAGGGCGCCGGGTCGCCGAGGAACTCCTCGAGCGAGATCACCTGCTCGCGGCCCTGTGCGGACTCGTTGCCCACGCGGATGAAGAACTTGTCCAGCCGGACGTCGGCGGTTTTGTCGGTGAAGTTCGGGAACCGGATGACCGGTATCAGGAAGGTGCCGCCGTAATCGTCGCTGATCTCGATGGTCACGTCGCTGATGTTGGGACCGACCGAGGAACCCTGAAAGCGGCCGGTGTCCTCCCACTGGACGTCGAGGATCTGCAGGCCGTGCTGTTGCGCCAGGCGCTGCGATTCGGCGTCGCGGACCATGGAACGGACGCGCGCAATCGCGTGGTCGTACGAGTCGTACAAGCAGTGCCGCCAGAGCCGCTGCGCGGCGTAAGCGGAGCTGCTCCAGGTGAGCAGGAGCGCTAAGGCGATACGGCGGTTCATGGCGGCTCCTTTTCGTCCGGGTTGTGACGAACGAGCCGTTCGAACGATCTATGCGTTGTTCAAGTGGCTGCTCAACCCGGGATGCCCGATGAACCTGCTCTGTCTCGCCGCGTCGATCTTGCTCTCGGCGGCGCCGGCCACAGCCTCTCCTCCCGTGCGGATGAAGGTCGCGGGCGAAGAGCCCGGCAAACCTCCGCTCACGACCATCCTCTTCGAAGTCACCTTGCGGAACGATCGCGCCGAGCCCGCTGGTTCCTCTTCCCCGCCTGGCTCGGCGAGCCGGCCGGCAAGGGCGGCGTGACGGGCGTCGAAGTCTTCTCCACCGGCACTGCCGTCGTCGGTCGATTCCTCGGGACCGGCGCCTTCCAGGCGGTCTACCTCCCGGCACGCGCGCGGCTCACGCTCGAGAATTTCCCGATCAAGAGCTACCGTGAAGCGGGCGCTCCGGCGCCGAAGTCGTTCGACGTCGTGATCGCCAAGACCCTGACCGTCGGCGGCGAGCCGGCCGAGAGCTGGTACGGCGGGGCCTCATCCGCGAGCGCGAAGAGCGGCTCGGCCGACCTGAAGCTCGCGAAGCGCGCCGGCAGCTCGTCCACGCCCGACCCCTCCGAGGTCGCGGTCGAGGTGGTCGAGGACGGGCGCGTCGCGATCCCACTCGGGCGCTGAAGCGCGTCAGCGCCCCCGGGCTTCGCGCTCCTGCTCGATCAGCTTTCTCCGGAAGGCCGGCACGAATGCAGGCGCCTCCGCAGGGCCGGAACGCCACCGGGCCGGATCTGCGGTCTTCCAGATTTGCTTCGCAAAGAAATCGACCGGAGTGAAGGCGACGCCGATCAATGGCAACTCCGTATGTTTCTCCGGAATTCGCCCTTCGTACGAGCGATCCTCGACCCAGCCTCCCCCCACCATCCGGTGCCACCGAGCGGGGTCCTGCACGTACTGCTGCGGCACAACCCGGCGGCCTTCCTCGTCGACGGCGCAGCGGATCTCCTCCCGGATCCTGCCGACGTCCACGAGCCCGTCGCCGTCGACGTCCGCCAGCAGGAAGTGGGAGGCTTCGGCTCGCAGGCAGCCCATCGCCTTCACGCGCTGCTTCGTGACTCCGAGCCGGATGAGCCCTGGCCTGGCGCTCGATCTCTTCGGATCGTAGAGGAGGAAAACGTCGGTCCCGGCGGCGGCAGCAGCCGAACCGCGGTCGTTCACATCGTACGAGGAGAGGTGGAGCCCGGTGCGACCATCTCCAACGGGGAACGCCGTTACGCGAGGGTCGTACTTGAATGGCGATACGTAGCCGGGCTCAGCGGGCGAGGCGGGAACCAGCCACGACTTGGGAACTCCGACCCGGGTTGCGGCTGCCGCCGACCGATCCTCCAGTACGAACCTGCTCTTTTCGCGCACCAGCCTGAAGCGGGAGGTATCGAGCTCGGGACCGAACGCCTTCGCCGGACCCGTTCCCGCGGCGAGCGCGACGGCGCAGAAGGTCCCGCATGCCTTCAGGCGCATGGCGACCGTATACCCAATCAGAGCCGCACGTGCTCAGTCGGCGAAGAAGAATCCGGTCGCGTTGCGCACGATCGTCGTCGCGGAGAGGGTCTGGAGATCGAACGAGACGACGTCGTCGTTGCCCGCCGCCCGCCGCATCACGAAGAAGACCCGGTTCCCAACGCCTTCGCCGACCTGGGTCACCGCGGTGGTCGGCACGAGGTCGATCCGGGCGGGCGTCGGCAATCCGGGGAACCTAGCGAAGAACGCCCCGCCGTTGCCGTCGACGAACGTCAGGTGGCCATTGGCCCGGAAGGTCGGTCTCAGATCCGTGCTGGAGCGCGTGATCTTGATGTTCGTGGCGGTGTTCACGGCGGTGAGCTCATGCCTGACGCTTGGATCGATGAGGACGGCGTAGTCCCCCGCCGCGCCCCGGAAGTAGAAGGTTCCCTCCGCGACCTTGCCGCTCGGATTCGCGCCGGAGCTGTCGTACAGGTACTGGCCGTCGTTCGCGCCTTGGCAGTTGGGCTGCGAGCACCGGTTCACGGCGATCTTCCCGTTGGGGAGGAACCAGGCGGCGGTGCCGTTATCGGTGCCGACATCGATCTGCACCGGGTTGTCGTCGGGCGAGGTCGTCAAGCCGAAGATCCGCGCCCGGTAGACGCCGGAGGCAATGGCCGCGACCATCGTGAACCTCGACCCGTCGGGCGACATGTTCGAGTACGCGAGGAAGGTCGGCGCCGAATAGATGCTGTCGGAAGGACAAGGAGCGAAGGTCCGGATGTTCGGGTTGGCAGGCTCGTTGGTGTAGTGCACGCGGACGATGCAGTACTGCGCCGGAGTCGTGGTCGTATCGAACCGCCGGACTGCGATGACGCCGTTCGGGCCCGCCGCGGGCTCGCCGGTGAGGTCGTTGTAGAGGATCTCGTGCCTGATCTTCCCGACGGGTCGCGCAGGCTCGATGAAATCTTGCTGGAAGGAGCCGTCAAACCGCTGCGTCACGAGGAAGGCCGCGGGGAACGGGTACCAGAAGATCACCCGATCCGCGAAGAGGAGCTTCGCCTGGCGCGGGTCGCTCGTCTCAACGGACGGCAGCATCGCCGCCGGCGCCGCGCCGTCCGAGTACCACCAGTGCACGGCCCCGGCCGCGCTGCATTGGAACACGACGCCGCTCGCCGCGAAGATTGGGGGCATCGGATCGGCCGGCCCCTGAATCGCGGAGCACCCAGTCTTGAGCAGCCGCGGATCGCTGCCGTCCGGCGCCGCGGACCGTACCGCAAACGTATTCGCGCCCACGTCATAGTCGCGGAAGACGATGCGAGGTGGGTCCGAGGCGATCAGCCCGAAGTACTTGTAGGTGTGGTTGGGTTCCGCGGCGAGGGTCGCCGGTCGCGACGACACGAACACCCCCAGCTTCGTGAACTCGGTCGGGTTGCCGGCCGGGATCCCCCAGACCACGCCGAGCGAGCCCACGCGGACGATCTGTGCGCCAAACAGGTCGACGATGCGGTCGAACTTCGCGCCCGCGATCTCGTCGATCACCACGTCCGGCTCGTCCGAGTGGTAGAGCCGGATGCTCGTCGTTCCGCCGGCGTCGTGCTCGGCGACGATCCAACCCGCGGTCGGCATCGCGGCGCTGACATCCGCCGAGAGCCGGCTCTGGCGGTCCCCCACACGGGCAGCCACGCGGAAGTACTTCGTGACCCAGTTCGGGGCGGCGGTGTCGACGAACGGCGGCGCCGACAGGTCGAACCGGGACATCTGAAGAATCGGCTGCCCCGGGGCAGTCGCCACATACACGCTGTACCCGGTCGCCCCTGGCACGGCGTCCCATTCCACTTCGAGGCGCTTGAACGAGGTCGTCGCGACTACGTTCTGCGGAACCGGAATGCTGCTGTCGGGGGGAAATCGGGGGTCGATCGGGGGGGTTACCTCCCCACCTGTCTGGCCGCCGCAGCCGACGAGCGACTGGGCCAGCAGGAGAGCGGTGGCCATGCCTCGCAACGCGATGACGTGCTTCATTTGGCTTCCCCCGAGTGCCGCGAGCCTCCGCCGGCGGCGATCCATGACGGTCCCTTCCGTCAAGGGCCAATGACGAACGAGCGCTCCGGAGGATCTGTGCGGCCTCGCGTACGTTTCGCCGCCGAGACGCTCGAGGCCTATGCTCGTCGAGGGCAGGGAAGTGCAAAGAGCCGCCTGTGCTCGCGTTCTAGGGCTTTCCGCCGACCTGGTAGCGGAAGACGAAGTCCGTCTCGCCGCCCACGCGGTATTCCAGCTCGGTCGCGGAGAGCCAGCGCGCCCCGGAGTAGAGGAGCGCGGTCTCGCTCTCCGTGAGCTGCTCGAGCACCGCGTCGGGCCCGGCCTCGCCCAACAGGTACTGCTTGAGCCTCGAGGTGGCCACGA
>WNGG01002571.1_pt1 | contig 20511 bp, 12 predicted proteins | sample 5400661 | NCBI WGS metagenome assembly WNGG01 (sample SAMN13153372, study PRJNA577476) | soil metagenome | isolation source: 100 cm soil or saprolite under Garry oak tree replicate 1 | place: USA:California | collected 2016-06-15
GCGTCATCGGCGTTCATTGCCACGCGCAGCGGGGACGCGTACCGTCCGAGCGCATCCGGGAGCTTGTCCGGTTTCAAGGAGGTCGTCGGGGCGATCGTGTCGATTCCGAAGGCCGTCGAGTGGATGGCCCCGTCGTGCCCGGCGACATCCGTCCCATAGCTGTCGACCGTGTGCACGCCGTCCGTCGGGATCGAGAACGGGCTCGTGTAGGTGCTCCACGCGCCGCCATCCGACCGGACTTGGATCGTCGAGACCCCGGATCCGACGTCGGATCCGTTCACGGTGACCTGAACGGGAGAGCGGAACCAGGTCCCGGACCCCGGTGTGCCGGAAAGAACCGCGGAAGAGACCGGACCCACCGTATCGACTTTGAAGGTCATCGAGTGGATCGTCTCGTAGTTACTCGCCGCGTCCGTGGCGAAATACTCGACCGTGTGCACGCCGTCTATGCCCACCGTCACCGGGGCCGTGTACGGCTGCCAACTCCCCTCATCGAAGCGGTCGTAGATCGCGGCGACGCCGGAACCCGAGTCCGAGGCGCTCAGCGTGACTTGGACGGGAGAGACGAACCATTGTGCCGGACCCGCTGTCCCGGACAGGGAGACGGTCGACACCGGCGCGATCATGTCCGGGTTCGGGTCGAAGTACGGCGCCCAAGAGACCCGGGGAACGCCGAGGCCCGCGCCGAGCGTCCCGTTCGAGGCCGCGGCGAGGAGCCATGTTCCAAAGTTCCAATTGTCCACGACGTCCAGGGCGCCGAAGATCCGGTTCATGTCCCGTGACCACGGCGCGTCGAGGCTCGGCTCGTTGACCGGGAATCCCCAACTCGTCTCGAATTCGGAGTCGACCCGGCCGGTCGGGCTGCGCTCCGTGCAGATCGCGTAGGTGGACCACGCGGTGTCGTCCACGGCGTAGGCGCCGTAGTCCTGGAAGGCGCGGGCCAGGATCTTCGCCGGCTCCGTCTCGAGGCCCATCGCACTCACGTCGATGGACGGAGGGAGCGCGAGGAGGGATCCCTCTCGGAGCGCGGGGACCGTTCCATTATAGGAACCGGACGCGTAGCTGTCCGCGGTCGTCGCAGGCCAACGGAATCCGCCTGTGAGGTTGTCGTAATAATAGTCCTCCGCACCGTGCAGGTTCACCTTCATCGCATGGCGGATGGCGCCTCCGGGCACGAGCTCCCCCAGGCGGATCGTCCCGCCGAGGGACGACAACATGGAGCCGCCGTGACCTCCGGAGTTGCCGGTCCCGAACAGGGTCTCGTTCTCCTGCGACCACCACATCGTGACGTTCCCGTCCGCGGTGCAACGCGCCATGGGTTGGCCTTGGACCAGCGTGTGGTTGTCAGAGGCCAGGATCGCGGTCGCGTAGTTCGGCGTCGAGCCGTCCGGGTTGCCGGATCCAGCGCCGGGGACGACGAAATTGGGCGGGATGGGCGCCGAGAAAAGGACGCCGCCCTCGACATCGCATCGGCTGCCGCCGCCCCATGCATCGCCGTTGTAGTAGACCGGTGTGACGGGAGCGCCCGGCGTAAGGACCAGGACGTCGACATCCGTCGTCATTCCATAGTCCGTGGGTTTCTTGATGCCGGCGGGGACATAGACCGCGCCCGCGCCGATTGGGAGGTTCCAGATGCTGTTCCTCGAGAACGGCCAGGCGAGCGCACTCCGAACGACGTCCGTCGGCGAGGGAGCGTTCGGTTGCATGGCCGCGTCGACCGTTGACGTCAAGGGACCGCTCGGGTTGCCATGTGAAGAAGGTCCGCCGATCCCGAGGGCCGCGGAGCTGAAGACGACGAGTCCGATCAACGCGATCGCAAGGGCGAACGCCCAGCGTCGGCTGCTCGATGCGTCGCGCAGCGTCGGGCGAATGCGGGCGGCCCTGTCTGGGGGGATCTGGGTCACCGGCGAAGGGGAATTACGATGTTCCTCCTGCTCCACATGGTACCGGTTCGGAAAAATGCGAACCGAGAGGGGTTACCGAATTTCGGAATGAGTCATCCGACCTAAAACTTACTGTCGCGGAACGGTCACTCGCGTCCAATTGCACACGAAGATGCACCGCGCCATCCGTCCTGCGAGATTCTGCTTTCCGCGGGCCGGACGACGCGTCGACCCGGCTCGTAAGGTTGAAGGCCCGCGGGTTTCTCCGAGGCGACGGAGGCGAGACCGGTGCGGGCACACACGATCCTGGCGATCCTCGTCCTCCTGTGGTGCTGGGGCACCGCCCTCCTGGTCGCGCTGAACGACATCGATTTCTTCTCCCTCGAGGACCTGCTCGACACCGCCCACCCGCATCACGAGCACATCGTCGTGGCGCTCGTCCTCGGAGGAATCGTGGGCTCCGTGGTCCTCTTCCTCTGGGGACGTCGTGGACGAAACGGGATTTGAAGGCGGTGCGGAATCTACTGGTCCGCATTGAGGTCCGGGTCGTCGCCTTCCCAGTCATTCCGCTCCGACTCGTCGCGGTCTGCGTCCCATCTCGGACGTCGCGTCCAGCGGACGACCAAGTAGCTGGCCCAGAGGAGGGCGATCGCGATCAGGGGGAAGAGGAAGGGCATGGCTTGGGACGGAAGGGGGAACGGGAATAGGCCGGAGGAGCCAGCGCCCGTGAGTTCGTACGTCGAAGGACCGGCTCCCGGGATCGCGAAGGCGGAGAATCGACGGAAGACCGGAAGGGGCTACAGATCGAACGACTCGTTTCCTTCCTGTTCCTCCTCTTCGAATTCTTGCCTCCGGTTTCGAGGCTCCGGGCGGGCCCGCGCATTCCGGCGGTGACCGCGACCGATCACGACGAAGCTCACCGCGGCGAGGACCACGACGAACAAGGCGAAGGCCCACGACATGCCGAACGGGAGATCCGGGAGGGACAGGGAGGAGGACTCGACGTCGAACGTTCCGGAGGTCGTCGACTCGCGGCCCGCGTTGTCGGCCGCCTTCACCCAGACCTGGTGCGGACCGTTGGACAAGTGAAGCGTGATGCTCGTCGCGGTGCCGACGGATACGAACGGCCCGCCATCGATGCTGACCTCCTGTTTGGCGATTCCCGAGGCGTCGTCGGAGGCTGCCCACGAAATCGTCACATCGGACTGCGTGACGCGTCCGCTCGGCGAGGGCGTCCCGAGGGTCGGTGCCAGGAGGTCGACCCGGATCGACGCCGACTTCATCAACTCGACATGTCCCGCGGAATCGATGGACTGCCAATGCAAGGTGTGGTCGCCTCCTCGGACCACGAAGGGAGCGGCATACGAGGTCCAGGAACCGGAGTCCACGCTATACAGGGTGACCATGGCGGATCCCGACGGACTCGTCGCGCTCAGCGTGACATTCACCGCGGACATGTGCCATCCGTTCGGACTGACGGTACCGTCGACTCCGACCGAGGTCGTCGGAGCACCGGGCGTCGCGGCGCCTCCGGGTGCGACGACGGAGACCGTGTGCGTCACGGTCCCGGTGAGACTGCCCGCGTCCCGGACTTCCAAGCGGACGGAATAGCTGCCGGCCGAGGGGAATGCATGGGTCGCGCTCAACGTCGTTGACACTGTCGTATCCCAGACGCCGTTATCTTCCCAGTCCCAACGGACCTGGAGCGCGCCGTTCGACGATGTCGAACTGGATGCGTCGAAGGAGATCGCCGTGTTCACGTCGGGGGATGGAGGGTTGAAGGAGAACCGCGCGACGGGGACGCCCGGCGGTGGCGGAGGAGGTGGAGGAGGCGGAGGAGGCGGGGGCGGGGGCGTGCCGGCGACGATGGACTGCGAGACGACCGGACTCGTCGACGGGAGATATCCCGTCGTTCCCGCGTACTGCGACCGGATGTATTCGGTGTGCGACGACGGCCCGTGGAAGATCATGTCCGCGCCGTACGTGCCATCGGATTGGGTCGTGAAATGGCCGATCTGGGACTCGGGACCCCAGTTCACATTGTCCCAGGACCACTCGAGTGCGACGGTCGCGGAAGGAATTCCGGCTCCCGTCGAATCCGTCAGCCGTCCGCTCACATGGACGGTGCCCTCCGTGATGGACGGGTTAGGATTCGTCCCGAGCGTCAGCGATGTGGCGTTTCCGGACGGAGGTGGTGGAGGCGGAGGGGGAGGTGGCGGCGGAGGCGGAGGCGTCCCGCCGGACCCCGTGAAGAACTCGAGCGGAGACGGCGCATTCACGTCGCCCTGTCCGAGGTTTCCGCCGCCCCACTCGTCCTCGATGAGTTTGATGAGGGAATAGTGGTTGTACGACGCCGTCGACTTGTATGCGGCCTTCACGCTCGTTCCGCTGAATCCCGCGTAGATCAACGGCGGGTTCGCGTACCCTTCGTCGTACATGATGAACAAGGCGGCCTTCTTCCCCGCCATCGCGGAGAGGAGTCCGGGCACCCATGACTGGAGCCACGAGTCTCCACTCGAGACGGAGTTGTCGTGCATGTTGTGATTGTCGGTCGGCGTGAACCAGATGAAACTGGTCCCGGCATTGAGGGCTGCGACGACTTGAGTCGGTCCTCCTGAAACCAGGTTCGCGCATCGCGCCGAGTTCCCGGTGATCGTCGTGTATGACAGGAAGGGATAGTGATCCTCGCCTCGAGGCGGCGAGAGACCGCAACCGGAGCCGCCCGCACTTTCCGCGAATGCTTTCCAGGTGTGACCGGAGTTCTCGATGACGTCGACGATCGTCGGGTGATTCAGGTTCGGATGGTTACCGTCCCCGCCCACGCCGAACGTGCTCCCTCCGAGAATCGCGATGTAGTTGGGCTGCGAGGGATTCGTGATGCTCTGCCAGTGTTGTGCGAACGCGTATTGGTCTGCCAGTTGCGTCATGTAGGGAGCGGGACCGTAGATGTCCGTCAGATCGTGGTTCTCCATGAGCACGACGACGAATTGATCGAAATTATTGGTTGCTTGGGAGGACACGGGTCGAGAGTCGGAGGGATTGCCGGGCGTGAGGATCGGGAGGAGGGCCCACGCCGAGAACACGAGGACGACCAGAAGCAGGGATGCGACAAGCGTCGGGGGCGGGTGCGGTCGGGCGGAAGACCGAATTAAGAGCACCAACGTCGGAACGGCTCCGTACCTGAGCGGCCGCTATATGGCGACTCGGACCCGGCTATCGCAACTGGTTGCTGCAATGCGGAACACCGCTGCCGCGATCGGAGATTCGTGTCCCGGATTTCGAATTGACACGATATCGAGGCGATCGAAGATGCGAAGACGAATCGGCGATTCACTGAAGGGAAACGGACCTAGAGATCCGAGGTGTCGTCCTCTTCCTCTTCTTCCTCGTACTCTTCGTCGGAGTACCGCTGAGACCGCTCCCTTCGACGGCGGCGACGACGGAGCATGAGGGCGCTGACCAGGAGGAGCATGAGAGCCATCGCGGGGAAGTACAGCGGAATCGCCTGGAGGAGACCGGGGAACACAACGCCCGAAGACTCGACGCGGAAGTCCGTCTCCGTCGTCGACTCATGTCCCGCGTTGTCAACCGCCCGCACTTGGGCCTTGTGCGCCCCGTTCGACATGTGGCGCACGACGCTCGTGTTCATGCCGACCGACGCGAACGGTCCGCCATCGACGCTCAACTCGTACCGCGCGATCCCCGAGGCGGAGTCGGATCCGGTCCAGGCGATCGTGACCGCGGGGTTCGTGACGGAACCGATCGGCGAGGAGACGCCGACGACCGGGTTCGTCAAGTCGATCCCGATCTCGTTCGATCGCATCGGTTCGACGTAGCCGGCGCTGTCAAGGGACTGATAGGTGAGCGTGTGATGGCCCTCAGGGAGCGTGAACGTCTGGCCGTAGGTCGCCCACGCCCCGCCGTCGATGCTGTACGCGATCGAGATCGTGGATCCGCTCGGGCTCGTCGCCTGGAGCGTCACGGTCACGGAGGAAATGTACCAGCCGTTCGAGCCCAAGGTCCCGGCCAGGTTCAACGTCGTGACCGGCGGGGAGCTCAGGGATCCCGAGATCCGAACGATAGACGACTTCGCGGCTTCCACGTTCCCTGCGACGTCCGTGGCCGCGTAATTGATCGTATGCTGTCCGTTGCCGCTCAGGAGGAACGTGGTCGTATACGGGCGCCAGGCGCCGCCGTCGAGCTGGACCTGGACGGCCTGCACTCCGCTCCCGACGTCGGTCGCGGTCAGGGTGATGTTCGCGGAGCCCACGTACGATCCATCCGGCGCCGTGGAGCCTCGGACCTGGGCCGATGTGACCGGCTTCGATGTGTCGATGTTCGCGCCCACGGTCCGGGTCGCCTCGTTGTTCCCAGCGATGTCCGTCGAATAGTAACCGACCGTGTGGGCCCCTTCTCCCTGTACGACGACGGGGCCGGTGTACGTCTGCCACGCGCTTCCATCGATTAGGAAGTGAATCGTGCCGACGCCGCTCCGGTCATCCGTCGCCGAGAGGGAGACGCTCACGGAGGACGTGTACCAACTGTTCGTGCCGCCCGTTCCGCTGACCAAGCACGTGCTCACGGGAGCGATCGTGTCCGAGACGCTTCCCGGAGAGAGGGCGTACGTCGAAGGGACCGACGCGGGGATCGTCATGCTGAGGACCCCGCCCGAGGTGGACTGGGCGGTCAGGATCTGGCTTCCGCCCCGCGTCAGGTTGTACGTCGTACTGGGCGTGAAGCCGGAGCCATCGAAGGCCGCGACCGCGGAGCTGGTGAGTAGGAAGCCGACGTTCCCGGACGAGAGCCCCGTCGCGCGGAGACTCCCCATGGAACCGGTCCAAGCCGCTTGGATCGTCTGGCTGTCCGTCGTGGTCCCGGAATCGAAGACGAGGAACCCGCCCACCATAGCGGAGAGATTCAGACTTCGACCGGACCACCCGAAGGCGATCCGAGTCGCGGCGGTCGACGTCACGAAGGTGACCGGCGTGAGATCCGCCGTTCGGGAGCCCGGCCCCACATCGACGACGGTGCCCTGGAAATTCGCAGGGATGCGGATGCCCGCATTCGCCACGCTCGAGTACGTCGTGTCGAAGATCGTGTCCCCGACCGTGCTGACGCCAGGCCACTGTGCCGGGTCGAGGACGTAGATCCCGTAGTCGACGCCCGTGATCGTGTTCGATGCGACGATCGCCTGGTCGGATCCGACCTGGATACCCCAGTGGATCGTGTGGATCACGTTCCCGACGATGACCGTACCGTTCGCATAGGATTCGATCATGATGCCGCGAGCCCAGTCCGGCCCTGCGGACTTGGTGCCCGGATAATCCTGATACACGAGGTTCCATCCGATGAATGTGTCCACCGCGCTCTCGGCGATGATGCCGCCCGCGGTCGCGTTCACGACCGTGTTGTGTGTCGCGACGACGCCGGTCGTCCGGCGCGCGTCCGTGACGTGGACATCGCCGAGTTGGATGCCGCCCGTGTGGATGATCCCGCTCGTATGCGCGTTCACGTAGTTCCCGGTGATCGTCACGCCGTGGACGTTCCGATCCGTCTCGATCCCATAGACCCATTCGAAGTTCGCATCGAGCTGGACGTAGTTCGCCTCGACGAGGATGTCGGTCGAGCCCTCGCGGATCCCGAAGCCGTACGCATGCTGGGCGTTCTCCACGGAGTTGTGCCGGAACGTCACATGCTGCGTCGTGAGGATCGCGGGCCAGTGGCCGACCTGGAACGCCTCCCATTGGTTCGTGCCGACGAGGTTCGCGATCCGGACGTTCTGGACGACCACATAGGCGTTCGTGGACTCGATCCAAAGCATGACCTGGTCCGTCGAGTACAAGTTCCCGTCGATGAACCAGTTGCTGATGATGTACGGATCGGCGATCGTCCCGGTGCCGCTGCGCACTCCGTTCGCCGCGGTGAAGTCCGCGTTCGACCCGATGTAGATCGGCCCGTGCGCTTGGAGTACGGTCGGATCGAGCAAGCCGAAGCCGGGAGGAGCTCCTGCCCCGCCACTGCCCAACGTCGTCACCGAGACGGCGTGGCTCACGATGTTCGTGAGGGCGTGCGAGTCCTGGATTTGCAAGGTCACCGCATAGGTGCCGGCCGTGCCGAATGCATGCTGTGCGGTCAGCGTGGACGACAACGACGTGTCCCACACGCCATCCCCTTCCCAATCCCAGCGGGCCTGCAAGGTGGCCGTCGGGTCCGAGTCGGAGGACGAGGACGCATCGAATGTGATCGAATCATTGACTTTGGGATAGGAGGGAGAGAAGGTGAACCGGGCGATGGGGCCTGGGGCCGTGACGGTCGCGGCAATCGATTTTGTGTGGACGAGCGTCCCGCTCGTTCCCGTAATGGTGACCGTGTACGACCCGGCGTTCGTCGCGCTGAGCGTGCAAGTGGAGGTCTGACTCCCACTGATGCTCGCGGGAGCGCAGGTCGTCGTCACACCCGCGGGAACCGATGCGGCCGTCAACGCGACGGTCCCGGTGAAACCGCCGCTCGGCTGGAAACTAATCGTGGACGAGGCCGACTGCCCTCCCGCAAACGACACGCTCGCGGGATTCGCCGACAGAGAGAAATCGGGGGATGTGACGGTGGCCGCGACCGTGGCGGTGTGGACCAAACTTCCGCTGGTCCCCGTGATCGTCACGGTGTAGGATCCGGCGTTCGTCGCGCTGAGCGTGCACGTCGACGTCTGAGAGCCGCTGATGCTCGCGGGCACACAGGTCGTCGTCACACCCGCCGGCGCGGAGACCGCGGTCAGGGCGACGCTCCCGGAGAAGCCGCCGCTCCCGGCCAGGCTCACGGTGGATGTTGCCGATCCGCCGGATCCGAACGAGACGGTTGTCGGGTTCGCGGCGATTCCGAAGTCCGGCCCGCCGGCAAGGAAGAATTCGATCGGAGAGGCGGCGTTCACGTCGCCTTGCCCAAGGCTTCCGCCGCCCCAAACGTCCTCGAGGAGTTTGATGAAGGAGTAGTGGGTATACGCGGCGCTCGATGAGTGGGCGAGGACCGTCGCGGGCCCGCTGAAGCTCGTGTATACGAGAGGCGGGCTCGCATATCCTTCGTCGAACGTGATCATGAGGGCGGCTTTCTTGCCCGTCATGGCCGTCAAAAGCTGGGGGACCCAGCCAGCGATCCACGCATCCCCCGAGGACACGGAGTTGTCGTGCATGTTGTGGTTGTCGGTCGGAGTGAACCAGATGAAGTTCACGCCCGCGTTGAACTGCGCGATGACAGTGTTCGAATCGCCGGAGATTAGGTTCGCGCACCGCCCCGAATTCCCGGTAATCGTCGTATACGATAGGAACGGGAAGTGATCCTCTCCGCGAGGAGGGGACAGTCCGCATCCGGATCCGCCCGCGCTTTCCGCGATGGCTTTCCAGGTCTTCCCACCGTTCTCGATGAGATCGACGATCGTGGGGTGGTTCAGGTTCGGATGGTTTCCGTCGCCGGAGACGCCGAACGTCGAGCCACCGATGAGGGAGATGTAGTTCGGCTGAGATGGGTTCGTGGTGCTCTGCCAGTGGTGGGAGATGCCGTAGGTGTTCGCGAGTTGTGTCATGTACGTTGCGGGGCCGTAGATGTCCGTGATGTCATGGTTCTCGAAGAGGACGACGACGAGCTGGTCGAAGTTGTTCGAGGCTTCAGCAGAAACCGGACCGGCACCCGGAGAATTGTCAGGAGTCCCAATCGGGACGATTCCCGAGGCGAGGGCCACGATGGCGAGGAGGACGGACGCCACGACGGCGCCTAACATCCGCTTCATCCGTGCATCCATCGGCGATTTCTCCTGAGGGCGGACGAATCGGAAAAGCGATGGATGATGGTTCTCTTACAAAAACTGCGAAGCGATAATCGGAAGGGATAATATCACCTCGAGGTCGGAAAATGTGGAGGCAATCTGGGATTGCGATTCTGAAAGAAACATGAATTCCGGGAGAAGAATTTGTTGCACATTCGAGATCCATTCCGAGTGCGCGGGGATCCCATGGAGGAAATGAAGGAAACTAGACGATGCGGAAGGCCGTCAATTCGGGGAGCGCGCTCTGAACAAATCCGGTCCATATCTCGCTTAGCGTAACCGAATCACGGAGGAGAGCCGAGCCACGTATGTGGAACTTGGTGTTCTCAAATCAACACGGGGTCTCCATCCTCACCGAACGCCCTGGAGCCGATCACATCGGACGCATGCGCTTCCGACAGACCACGAATATCAGTCAACGTAGCGTCACGCACCGACGCAGAGTTGCCGTCCGAGGACGCGATCCCATGGAGAGATTGCACGGCCGCGACCGAATTTCAAGTCAATCGTCCGAGTCACGCTAGGACGATGAAGAACGAAGAATCACCGAAGGGAACCCCTGAGGTCTGCTTATTCTTCGTCCCAAGAGAATTCCTTTCGCTCCTGGCGCGGTTTCCGGGGCGCATACGGACGAGCCATGGCATAGATCGAAGCGAGGGAATACAAGACCAGGCCGAACCATCCGTAGCTGAGGAATAGGATCGCGGTTGTGTTCAGGACGAAGTTGGTGACCAAGAACCCCGTGACGGCGGGAAGGAGCATCGCGCCGATGGCGACGTAGAGGGACGCCACGACCGACGGACCTGCCAACGCGATCGGGGATGCGAGGTTCGCCCAATCGCTCTCCGGGGTCATCGTGACGATTTGTTTCGTGAACGCTTCGCGCGCCTTCGTCGCGCGCTCGAGTGCCGCAAGGTAGTTTCCCGTATCCAAGAGCGCGACGCCTTCCGCGGCCGTCAGCTCGGCCGAGCGCACCTGTTGCGTCGCGGCCTTCGTCCGGTCGATGTCCACGAGCACGCCCTGCAGGTCCTCCGAGATCCGCTCGACCAAGGCGCCCTCGAGCGTGTCCTTCAGTTGCTCCACGAGTCGCACCCGATACCCGAGATCGCCCTCCCGGCCCGCGGTCGCTTCCGCGACGAGGCGCCGAATCTCCGGGACGTTGAGGCCCGCCTGCTTCGAGGCGACGAGGAGCGGTTTGACCTCGTTCACGAGGCGGACCAGCACCTGGGTCATCTCGCGGTCCTCGGAGACGAGCGGCCCCGAGTTGCGAGCGCGGATGCCGGACAGGCGGTCGAGGAGATCTCCCGGAGAGGCGGCATCCTCCCGAGGCACCAGCCGGGAGAGCGCGGCGGAAACGGCCGCGGCGTCCCGTTCCCGATTCCCATCCATGTACCGCGAGGAATCGATGCCCGAGTCCTCGAGCAGGCCGTCGAGGGCCCATTCCGGTTCGACGTTGCGCGTCGTCAGTGAAGGAGCCGTCGGGAACGCGAAACCAGATCGATTTCTCCGGGGCGGGTCCCGGGGCGGAGGGCTTGCCGCGACTCCCTTCGACCGGACCGGTCGAGCGAGATAGGGCACGATGGACGCGGTCACGAACAAGCCGACGAGGACCAAGACGCCTCCGACCATCGACGTCTGGTATACGGTCCGGGAAATGTCCGGCTCGAACCAGGGACCCTTCGAACCGTGAGCGTAGCTCCACGCAAGATACGCGACGACGCCGAAGAAGGCCGAGAAAGCGAGTGCAAGGTAGCGAGGACGCACGAAGCTCAATTCCCTCTCTCTCCCTGCTGCTGGAAGTATTGTGGAATACCATGCATAAGAACGTTCCGTTGCGTGTCCCGCTAGTTCGCGGCGTCCTCGGGAAACCTACGCGGATCCACGTGCGGGCCCGAACCACCGACCCCACCACGCCCGCGTCTCGGCCGTCCGAGGGAGCGAGGACCGCAGGCGTTTCTTCAGCAGCGCGAGCCCGATTCGGAATCCTTCCTTCAGGTGGAGCTTGGGTTCTCCGATCCGCCGGTCGTACCGAATCGGGATCTCGTGGATCGGGATGCGGCGCAAGGCGCATTCCGCGAAGATGTCCGCTTCCAGGTCGAAGCCATTCGCGGTCAGGTTGAGGGACTTCAGCCGATCGGACACGAAGGCCCACATGCCGCTGCAGACGTCGGAGATCGGGGTGGCGAACAGGACCGAGGCGAACCGGCTCAGGAGGAGGTTGCCTGCGTAGTTGAGGCCCGACATGGCCCCTTCGTCGATCGAACCGCGGAGGCGCGATCCGAGCACGACGGGACTCTCGTCCCGCAAGGCTTCCACGAGCTCCGGGATCGCTTCCGGAGGATAGGTGCCGTCGCTATCCAGGAGGACCGTGAAGTCCTCCTTGATCTTCGGGACGAACTCCCGGAAGGCGGAGCCCTTCCCATGACCCGACTGGACGAACACCTCGGCGCCGAGCTTCATCGCAACGGCTCGCGTCTGGTCCGTGGACTGCCCGTCGAGCAGGTAGACGGAATAGGAGAGACCCTTCCGCTGGAGCGTGGTCGAGATCCGCTTCATGACTGCCGCCACGCCACCCTCTTCGTTCAACGCGGGCAACAGGATGGAAAGGCTCGATGGGACCAGATTGTCGATTTCTTGCCATAGGGCCTCGGGCGAGGGATCGACCGGGCCGACGAACGGGTAGCGGGGAACCGGTAGGCTCGGGGCCGAGGGCATGGGCTCCATTTTCCCGTACGGTTCCAACCCTCCCCTTGCTGGGTCCATCCGAATTTCTGCCCCCATCGTTGGATGCACTAGGACGGTCTCGCGTCAATGGTCGGTAAAAAACCCGCACCTGCGCCCGCTCTGCTCGACGTCGAACCCATCTGCGTCCCCGCATCCTTGGAACGCGAACCCCTCGTCGTTCCTACGACTCCACGATATCGATTGAACACGGCCCTTTGTCCCGGACCGCATCAAGCTCGGCGAACGGTCTTCTTGTTTTTGGTACACGTTTTGCCGATGTCATCAAAATTGATTCGAGCGTGACCGGGACGCGCCATGTCTCGTTATCACGTCTGCAAATGTCCGACACCGGTTCAATGGCGCCGTCCGAACGTCGTAGTGTCGGACGAAATCGGAGCGTCGCCTGCGTTTTCGTCGACGAGGGACTATCTATTTGAGGGGGTAAAAGAATGCGTAATCCTCCTGTGGGTCGTGGAGGGAGAAATCGGATGGGGAGAGAGTCGTCAGACGCATTGGAACAGGCGGCTCTCTCGTTCCTTTCCGGCATCGATCCGGAGCTCGGCCTCGACGCGGCGCTGTTCGTCCGAGGGACTGGATTGGTCTTGGCTTCGTGGACGCGGGAAGGCATTCGACTCGACGTCGTGAGCGTGATGGCGGCCACGATGCTCGCGTCGGTGGACACGATCATCGAGTCGATCGGCGGTCTGACCCCCGATGTAATCTCTGTCGACACGGACGCCCATCAGATCGTCGCGACGAAGGTGAACTCACGGGCCTTCCTCGTCGTCATCGCGCCGAAGACGGTGAGCCGAACCGTCGTTCGGAAGACGATGCGCGGACTCAACGCACGTCTCGCGGAGGCCGCATCGAAGTCGACGCACCGGCCCTTCGAGGAAACCGAGAAACAACGAGTTAATGTACGTCCTCCTCGCTGATGATAGCCCGGGACGAGGGATCTCGGGCATGGAGAGCACGGGCCCGAACGGGTACGCCCTGTTCGGAGCGATGGGAGTCATCGACTGGATCCTGCAGTCGCTATCGAGGATCGGCGCGCGACTTCCATGGGAGTCATCGTCCCTCGCCATCGCATTGGCCCTCATGGTGGGACTGAAGCACCCAATCCGCCGACGGATCTACGATCACCTCGTCCGCCTCCCGGGGGACCATTTCCGGTCCGTGGCACGATCCCTGAACCTCGCGGTGGGAACCGCCCGCTATCACCTGGACGCACTCGCCCGCGAGGGCCTCGTCTACAAACAGGACACGAACGGTCGAGCCCGATATTACATCACGCGCGGCGAGGCCGAGGTGAACCGTCTCTACGCTCGGCACTGGGAATACCGCGACGTCCGCTTGCGAATCTACGGTGCGCTGCGCCGCCTCGAGGAGGCTCAGCCCGCCGCGATCGCGAAGGTCTTGGGCATCAGTCGGCAGCTCGTGTCGTATCACCTCACGGTCCTCGAAAAGTCGGGCCGGATCCGCCGGCAAGGTGTTCACTACCGCCTGGACGCTGGACGCTGAAATCGGATCGCCATTCGGCTCGGTCTCTATCCAAAGGCCTCTAAGGCCGATGCGAATCAGTTTTGACGAAGCGGCCCGAAACGAGAGGACCGATTACTCGGCACGTCGTAGGTTCTGACCCTGTTACCGGCCTAAGGAACCCGTGGGACGAAGCCTTAATCAAGGGAGCCGCGATAGGTCGAAATCTTGGCCGTACGTGCCCGAGGCCCGGCATACCTCGACATCGTGGCCCTGGCGGTCTGCCTCGTCGGATTCCTGGGGCTCATCGCCATGTTCCTGGAATTCAAGCGGGGAACCGGAGGGCTGCCGCGGCCCCTCCTGCTCCTCTTCCTCGCCATGGTGTGCGGCCCGTTCTACGTGGCCCTGGTCCGGACGCCGAAGTTTCCGTTCCTATTCCCTCCGGTCGTCGCGATCTTCCTCATCTATCCGATCGCGGCGCCCCATGGCCTGGTCTACTCGACGGATCCGATCTTCAACTTCGCCTTCGCGTCCCAGATCGTCGCGAGCGGCTTTTGGGCGCCGGGGGCGGGGCTCGCCTTCGCGCATACGTATTCCTTCTACCCGCTCGGAAACGTCTTTGAGGGGTACATCATCCTGACGACGGGCGTGTCGGGGGCCGTCGCGTTCTCCTGGATCGAACCGATCCTTCGGCTCCTCGCGGTGCCCGCGATCGTGTTCGCGCTTGGCCGCCGCCTCTTCAGCACGCGCATCGCGGTCCTCGGCCTTTTCTTCTACATGGGCACCGGGTCGATCCTGTTCAACATCCCGGTCCAGCAGGGCATCGGCATCATCTTCGTCGGCCTCTCGTTGCTCGCGCTAATCATGCTGACAAGGAGTGCGGAGGAGACCTCGCAACGCCGTGCGCAGGTTCTCTTCGCCCTCGTGTCCGGGGGGATCGTGATGACCCATCATCTGTCCTCCTACGTCTTCGCGGGATGGCTCGCCACGCTCGCGATCATGATGTCCCTCCGGCGCTTCCGGCCGGTCGTGGGTTCCCTCCGGCTGGGCGTCCTTTTCCTCTACTTCGTCGTCCTCCTCGCCGCGTACATCACGTTCTTCACGTACGCCATCTTTGCGAGCCAACAGCAGAACCTCTATGTCGTGATCGAGCGGCTTGTCGCCCCGGAAAACTTGCCGGTCGCGGGTCCGACTCCGGGCTTGGGCAGGACCTTCGCGCTCCAGGAAATCGCGTGGCTCGCGGGCTCGGTCCTCGGGCTGCTCTTGCTAGCGCTGATCAGCCTGTACCGGTACTTCCGTGCGCGGGAGCAACCGTTCGCGGTCGCGAACGGGTTCGTGGCGATCACGATCACGATGGTCACGTTGCCGCTCATCGCGACGAGTTTCAACTTCGTGCCGTTGCGCGTGAGCGAATATACGAACCTGTTCGTCGGGCCGTTCGCGGGGGCCACGTTGATCCGTTGGTCGGGAGCCGTGTCCGGTCGATTCGGCCGACTCACGCCGCGATTCTCCGGAAGGCGAGATTGGGTTCCGCGGGCCGCGTGCGTCGCCCTTGCCGCGGCCCTCTACATGGGCGGCAATCTGGCCCCCCTTTCCGTGCGGGCCTATTTCGAATCCGCCGACGCCCACTTGACCGACACGCCGCTGAACTTCGGGGCGGACGCCCTACGGCTCGCGAACTGGGCCCAATCCCAGTACTGCGCGAACTGGGCCCAGTCGCATAACTGCACGGCTCGCTACTGGGGCGATCAGCTCGCGGTCGACATCCTCTCGGGCTTTGCCCCCATGCGGACGCAATTCGGAAGTCTCAAACTCTTCGAGAACGCGACCCTTGACAAGAGTGTGTGGTCGGAACTCTCCGTGGGCGATTACGTCGTTACGAATCGTTGGATGTTGGAGTTGCGACCGAACTTTTTCCTCGAACGCTCGCTCCTCCCTCTGCCCCGCGCGAACCTGGAAAAGTTCGCCACCGATCCCCATTTCGCCCTCGCCTACCAAGACGGGACGTTCTCAGTCTATCAGGTCGTGTCCAAACCGCAGAATCCCTGAACCGACCCGTGCCCAACGAACGTCGATGCCAACCGTCGCGGCCACACTCGCGGACACCATCGGAGGGTCCGTGGTCTGGATCGGCAAGTGGGCTCCCGCGATGGCCCGGTTCGACGAGTCGATGACATCGAACCGCAGCGTGAAATTCCCCACGGGGTCGATCGCAATCGAGTAGGAATTCGTCCACCTCCCTTCGGCCGCGACGGTAATCGAGTCGCGGTGCTCCGCGAAGGCGTCCATGGCCAGGGGGAAGGTGGTGGGAACGGAATGGAAGGATTCGGTCCCTGTGGCGTTCAGAGGGACGAGCCGAATGCGAACTCCGAACGACCCCGGCGTCTCGTTGCCCAGGACGGTGACCACGATCACGTGAGCCGTTCCCCGGACGAATGTGTACGGAAGGGGATCCAGCGTCCCCCCGGAGCCGTAGGGGCCGTCGATGCCGAGGGCCACCGTGTGAGGGTCCGGGTAACCGACACCCGCGAGCGCGATGAAGACGCCGAGGGCCCCGATGATGGCCAGGAACAGGGCGATCGCGACTCCTTTTTCGCCCGTCGAGTAATCGGTGAAGTTGAAGAGTCGCCCGCCGAAGGCGACGAGCGCTTCCAGGGGGCCGGCGGCGGGGCGTCGCATCAGGAACGCGATGACTCCGATCGGCAAGCCGACGATGACCACCGCGAACTCGGTGATCGGGATGCCGACGATCGAGACCAGGAGGGCGGACAACGAGGTGATCAGGATCGTCAGTCCGACGGTGAACGCGAGGATCTCGGCCGGCGACAGGGCGAGGCGACCGCCCGCGATCAGGGCGAGCGCACAATATCCCATGGCGAAGAACGCCGCGAGGGCGATGGCGGAGCGATAGAGGTTCGGAGGAATCGTCACCGCGACGATGGCGTAGAGGGCCAGCACGGCCACGGCCAGGCCGATGTAGGGGAACGTCGCGCCCACGACGCGGGGCTTCTCGAGGGGAATCATCCGTCCGTGTTCCCGTTGAAACCGGCCAACATTCAAAAACCCTCGCCCGAAGAAGGACCATGATCTAGCGCTGAACCAGGGCGGCGAAGGTTTTCGCCACGGCCGGCCAGTCCGGAGAAGACCGAATCCATTCTTGATTCCTCCGAAGGGCCTCGGCCCTCATCCTCTCATCGAACATTTGTTGGACGGCTCTCGCCAGGTCTCGAGGGTCGCGGACCTTCGCGAACGCCAGGCCCGTTTTCCCTTCCAGCTCCCGAAACGGATGGACGCGGGTGACGGCGACGGGCAGCCCGGTCGCCACCGCCTCGAGGACGACGAGCGGCAAGGCCGTGCGGACGAACCGATAGGGGAACACGGCCGCGTGCGAGGCCCGGTAGGCGGAGCGCAGTTCTTCGCGCGAGAGGAATCCGCGGACGACGAGGACTTCGTGGGGCCCGACCCGCAATCGAGTGGCCGTTGGGTCCTGATTTCTCGCGTCGCGTAACAAGAGGACGACCTGGGTTGGTCGGTCGACCGGAAGGTACCGGGCCAACCGGAGGACATCGTCGACCCCGCGAGTCCCTTCCGGGGGACCCGTGAAAATCACGCGACGCTCGACCGGGGTCAGGAGGTTCGAGAGCCGCGGCCCCAACTTCGGAGGGCCGCGTTCCAGGAAGAACGGGTCGAACGGGTGACGCACGAAGGAACACGCCTCCGCGGGAAGGCCGGCGCGGACGGCCCGCGCCCGGTCGGCGTCCCAGAGGAAGACGAACCCATCCACCTGGGACGCGGCAGAGGGCCACGTCCCGAGCAACCGAGACAGATACAGCCCCGCATGGTGCACGTCCAGCCGAGCCTCCGGGGCCAAGGAAGGATCGAGGAACCGCCGCACGAGGGTCCATCCATCGTGAAGGGGCCGAAGGAAAACCCCGGCGAGACGCTCCGCGTGAGGCCCGTCGGCGGGAGTCCGGCGCATGGAGAAGAAGAGGGTGGCCGTCAGTCGGAACAGGCCTGCATGGCCGCCGACCGAGCGCACGATCCGGCGGAGGCCCGAGGCATACCTAAAATCGTTACGCGCTCTATGGCGCTCCACGGGAATGCCATTCCATACTTGCGGCCCCTGTTCGCTCGTCACGACGACGGCGTCATGTCCCGCTCCTTGCAACGCCTGGGCGAGATTTCCCAGGTACCTCCAGGGTTGCAGCGTCATTTCGGCGGCAGGCAAGGTCTCGGTGAGAATCGCGATCCGCAGGGATTCCACGGGTCAGCCCAGCCTCACGGCATTCGGACGGGAGAGCGTGTGCCGGGGTCAGTGGGCAACAGACCAAAAGAGTATCCGTCCAAGATCTGTCTTCGAATGGAACTGGGTCCCGCAGGACGGTTCCAAGTCCCGCGATTTCTGGCAACTACGCGACCGTCGGAGCGGGCAAGGATGGTCGACGGAGGTCGTCTTCCATGGACCCTGACGAGGGGGCTCGCCTTCGTCCGATTCGGTTCGGCATCCTCGGCCCCGGAACCGCCTTCCGCGCCTGGCAGGTCCGGTCCATCGAGGCCCTCTTGGCCCAGCCCGGAGTCCAACTGGGGCTGCTCATGCTCCCGGGCGCGGGCCGGCGAAGCCCGCGCCCAATTCGACCGGGCCCGCGGGACCGATTCCTCTTTCGGACGTACGGGGAGCTCGTACGGCCCCGAGCCTTCTGGACCGTCGATATGGCCCATCGCCTCCGAGATATCGACGTCTTGAGGTTGCACGAATCCACGGCGGATCAGTCGGCTCCACCTTTGGACGAGTCGGAACTCCGGCGCATCCAGGACCATGACCTCGATTTCATCCTCCGGTTCGACGCCACAAACGCCCGCGGGATCTTGCGCGCGGCCCGCTATGGCGTGTGGTCGTTCCGTCATGACGAGGGGTTTCGCGAAGGGGGCGGCCCGCCGGGTTTCTGGGAGATTTACAACGGAGAATCCGTAGTCGAGACACGCCTGCTGCGGCTCACGGACCGACACGGGGAGGACATCGTCCTCCGCCGCGGATTTTTCAAGACCGCACTCCACTCGTGGAGCCGCACGATCGACGAAGTGTGTTTCGGATCCGCCCGATGGCCGACCCAGGTGTGTCGCGATATCCAGTCGGGTCGCGCGGACTACCTCGAAGGCGTCCCGCCCGCGATCGACTCGGCCCTGCCGCGAAGTCCGACGGACACCGAAACGCTGCGCTTCCTCGCGCGGCAGACCCGAAACGCGATCCGGCGGGCGGACAAGGGGCTCCGACATCACGAGGAGTGGTCCATCGGAATCGTCGAGGCACCGATCGCCGCCTTCCTCGAGCCCACGGACCGACTCGAGGTCCGATGGCTTCGGCCGCCCGGGGACGGTCGTTTCGTGGCCGACCCTTTCGGCGTCGAATTCGACGGAGCCGTGCATGTCCTCTACGAGGACTTCGACTATCGGTCCTCGAAGGGGACGATCGCCACGATGCCCGCGACCGCCGAGCAAGCCCCCTCCCCTCCGGTGCAGGCGATCGAGCTCCCCGTCCATGCCTCCTATCCGTACCTTCTCGTCGACCACGGCGAGATCTATTGTATCCCGGAGACGCACGAGGCCCGCGAGGTCAGCCTCTACCGCGCAATCGAGTTCCCGGTCCGATGGGAAAAGGCCGCCACCCTGCTCAAGGGCGTCGCGGCGCTCGACAGCACGGTCTTCCTCCACGAAGGCCGATGGTGGCTCGCCTGCACGGATCAGGATGCGGGGAAGGACCTCCACCTCTTCCTGTGGCACGCCCCGGCCCTGAGAGGTCCCTGGGAACCCCACGCCCTGAATCCCGTTAAGACGGACGTGCGATCGTCCCGGCCCGCGGGGACGCCCTTCGTCCATCGCGGCGTGCTGTACCGACCCGCCCAAGATTGTTCGACTTCGTATGGAGGGGGGATCGTCGTCAACCGAGTCGTTCGGCTCACGATCACGGACTTCCAGGAGGAGTTCGCTGTGCGAATCGCACCGTTCGTCGGCGGTCCGTTCCCCGACGGCATCCACACGCTTTCCTCCGTGGGAGAGATCACGTTGATCGATAGCAAGCGATATCGCTTCATTCCGAGTGCCATCCCGTTTGTGTTGCGCGGCGAGTGAACAACGAACGCGCGAATCCCGACGCGTCCCGGATGGTCCCATGCTTCGAGGTCGCCGGACCTCGCCTCAACGACTCTTCACTTCCGAGGTCAGCTCGACGTCCCCCCTCCGATCGGGGAACGCATGGACCACGGATCGATGCTTCTGCTCGACGACGGAACGGTAGAGGTCCAAGAAGGCCTGCATGCAAGCCTCGGACGTGAGATGCTCGCGGACGAAGGATCGCGCACCGAGGCCCATCTCGCGACGCAGCCCTTCGTCCTTGGCGAGTGTCGCCACCGACCGCGCCATGGCCGCGGGATCCGACGCGAGGAATCCCGTCCGACCGACCCGGACCAACTCCCGGTGCCGCGGGATGTCCGATGCCACGACCGGGAGGCCGGCGGACATCGCCTCGATGACGGCGTTCGGGAGGCCCTCAAATCGGGACGGGAACACGAAGATGTCCGCGGCGGCGAGGTATTGGGGCACGTCGTCCCAGGCGAC
>WNGG01004055.1_pt1 | contig 20506 bp, 14 predicted proteins | sample 5400661 | NCBI WGS metagenome assembly WNGG01 (sample SAMN13153372, study PRJNA577476) | soil metagenome | isolation source: 100 cm soil or saprolite under Garry oak tree replicate 1 | place: USA:California | collected 2016-06-15
ACATTATGCCGGAGCCGGAGCCGCGCTGGTGGCGTTAATCGCGTTGCCGATTGTGCTGCTAGGAGGGGGAGGAAAGCCCGCGTCTCAATCTCCGGCAGTTACGCAACCGCGCTCACCGGCGACCGAAACCGCTCCAGTTCAGCAACCTCCTGCGCAAGCTGTAGAGGTTCCAAATCAGCCCGGTACGCCGATTTCCTCTGGAGGCTCGCAACCCAACAACTCCAACGCTGGCGGCGATTCGAGCGGCGGCAAGGGCGGGCGCGCTCGCACCGGCGGCAGCGGTCAGGCCCGTGATGCGTCCTCCGGAGGCGGCTCGTCAGGAGAGAGAGCTGGTTCTGGCGAAGCTTCACAAGGTGACAAAGGTTCGGCCTCCAAACGCGAGCAAAGGTCCGACTCTGGGCGAGACACCGCGAAGAGGGAAGCGAAAAGAGAAGAGAAAAAGTCGGACGGCAAGGACAAGTCAAGTAAGATTGGTGACGCCGCCAACGCTGTCGGCGGAGCGGTCAACAAGATCAAGGGACTCTTCGGCAAGAAGAAAAACGATTAGTTCACCAGCTCTGAGTTCAAGCTTCAGCTTGCGTTCTGAGTTCAGCTTGCGCAGCCTAAAGGTTGAACTCTGAACTACCGAAATGTATACTGGCGCGCGTTGAAGTTCTTCCGTACCAGTGGAGTAACACCAGCTCGCACGGCAAGGAACGGATGAGCAACATGAGACGGCGGCTCGGTCTGCATAAGTTTGCGATTCTGGTCACGCTTGGTTTCGCCGTTGTGTGTCTTTATCCTGCGATCGAGACTTTCGGCGGTCAAGGAAAAAGCAAAGCATCCCAAACTCAGCCGCCAAAATTCGAAGTGGACCCGCTGTGGCCCAAGCCGCTGCCGAATCATTGGGTGCTTGGCTCGGTGACCGGCGTTGCAGTCGATTCTCAAGACCACATCTGGATCGTGCACAGAGGCGCCGACTCGCTCGGCAACAACGAAAAAGGCGGGATACTAAATCCGCCGACTGGTTGTTGTGTCCCGGCTCCGCAGGTTCTGGAGTTCGATCAAGCCGGCAATTTGGTGAGCCATTGGGGTGGGCCCGGGCAAGGTTACGATTGGCCGCAGTCGACGGGTGGGATAACCGTCGATCACAAGGGCAACGTGTGGATAGCTGCTGCCGGCCCGTCAGCGCCGGCGGCTAGCGCTGGAGCTGCGCCCCCAAGACCGCAAGACGCTCACGTCCTGAAGTTCTCTCGTGCTGGTCAATTCCTTTTGCAAATTGGACGCGCAGGCAAGGTCGAAGGCAGCGACAGCACGTCGGGATTGAACCGGCCAGCCGCGGTCAGAGTCGACCCTGTCGCTAATGAGGTTTACATCGCCGACGGATTCGGCAATCATCGTGTTGTGGTGTTCGATGCAGACACCGGCGCGTACAAGCGGCACTGGGGCGCTTATGGAGAGAAGCCGGATGATGCTAGGCCGAGCCCGTACGATCCCAACGCGTCCCCGGCGAAACAGTTTCGACTTGTGAGCTGCGCAGCGATTTCAAAAGACGGATTGGTTTATGCTTGTGATCGCCAGAGCGATCGGATTCAGGTCTTTCAGAAAGACGGCAAGTTCGCGAAGGAAGCATTCGTATCTAAGACTACGCTCGGCGACGGGTCGGTTTGGGACATCGCGTTTTCGCAAGACCCGCAGCAACGATTCATCTACGTTGCCGATGGACAAGACAAGAAGATCTGGGTTTTAAGACGAGATACGCTCGAGCCCGTGTCGAGCTTCGGCGACGGGGGTCGAATGCCGGGACAGTTTTACGCAGTCGGGAGCATCGCGGTTGATTCGAAGGGCAACGTTTACACCGGCGAGATGTATGAAGGTAAACGCGTCCAGAAGTTTCGGTACCGCGAGCGGTAGCGAGTGCCGCCATCTCGAACGGGTCAATGATGAGACGGTCGCTACCGCGGCACCGACTCTAAGGCCAGGTGACATGAAAACGAATCGAAACCTCTACATCGGTGCATCTCTAATCGCGCTGCTTATCGCACTGTTTATCGCTCAAAGCCTGCTGGACAAAACAACTACCGCCGAGGGAAGAGCGCCGGTGATGGCGCCGAGATTCGAGGTCGATCCGATGTGGCCCAAGCCGCTGCCCAATCACTGGTACATCGGCATGACGATCGGCGTCGCCGTCGACGGGCAAGATCACGTCTGGATCGTTCACCGGCCCGACACTGTGTCTCCGAGCGAAGCCGCATTGGATCAGAAGACCGGGGCCTGTTGCTCGAAGGCGCCGCCGGTTCTCGAGTTCGATCAAGCGGGAAATCTGATTGGGCATTGGGGCGGACCGGGACAAGGTTATGAGTGGCCCGAGTCGAATCACGGGATAACCATCGACTACAAAGGCAACGTCTGGATCGGCGGGAACGGAACCAACGATGCGCAAGTCCTGAAGTTCACTCAAGACGGCAAGTTCATTGCGCAATTCGGGCACGCGGGAAAGAACGGCGGCAGTAACAACACTGAGAACTTCGGAAGAGTCGCGAAAATATTTGTGGATCCCAAAGCCAACGAAGCGTATATCTCCGACGGCTACTTGAACAAACGGGTTGTCGTGATCGACGCCGACACCGGCAAGTTCAAACGCTACTGGGGCGCGTACGGCAACAAGCCCGATGACAAGAACCTGGGCCGATACGATCCCGATGCGCCGCCCGCTCAGCAGTTTCGGAATCCAGTTCACTGCGCCGAGCTTTCAAACGACGGGTTCTTGTACGTGTGCGATCGGGTGAACGATCGCATTCAAGTCTTCACACCGGACGGGAAATTCGTGAAGGAACAGTTCATTGCGAGGCGCTCGCTTTCCGACGGTTCGGTGTGGGACATCGCTTTCTCGAAGGACCCGCAGCAGAAATTTATTTATTTGGCTGACGGGCGCAACCAAAAGGTTTACATCATACAACGTGATAATCTCGAAGTATTGACGAGTTTCGGCGACGGTGGCCGGCAGCCCGGTGAGTTCTACGGGGTTCACAGCATCGCGACGGATTCAAAAGGCAACATCTATACAACCGAGACCTACGAAGGGAGACGGTTGCAGAAATTCGTGTACAAGGGTCTCGCGCCGGTGACCAAGATGGACCAGGGAGCCCCCTGGCCGGCGGGAAGCTCGAAGTGACTGGGAAAAAAGGCAGGAGCATTTATCATTTGTCATTTTCCATTTGACATTCGCCATTGCTCGGAGCTCATTGCAAGCACAGCCGGAAATGGAAAATGAAGACCGAGAGCCGGGCAGCTCTTACGGCTCAACTTCGGAAATGGAGGCACATATGATTGACAATTCAGCGACACGCAGAACGTTCATCGGCTCAATGGCGGCAGCTTTCGGGTTAGCACGCTTTTCTCCTGCGTTCGACATCTTCGCCCAAGCCCGGCAAAGGCAGGCTCAGGGCCAGGGTGAACCCGGCGAGGAGCATCCCGACGAGAATTACGACGAGATGGCGAAGCTCGCCAGCAACGAGAATTGCTGGGGCCCTTCCGACGCGGTCGTGACCGCCATGAAAGACGCTTTCAAGTACGCCAATCGCTATCAGTACCCCGACGGCGGCATCGTGGACGCGATCGCCAAACATCACGGGCTGAAAAAAGAGAACGTGATACTCGGCGCGGGCTCAGGCGAAGTGCTGAGGATCGTCGATGAAACGTTCCTGCCGGATCACAAGCGAGTGGTCGGCGTCGATCCAAGCTACGATTCGGTGTATCGTCACGTCACCAACAGCAAGGCCGAGGTGATCAAGGTTCCGCTGCTGAAGGACTATAGGATGGACATTCCGGGAATCATCCGCGAGGTCAAGCTGAACTATCGCGACGTGAGCTTCGTCTATCTCTGCAACCCCAACAACCCGACCGGCAACATCATCCCAAAACAGGAAATCAAGATGCTGCTCGACAGCATTCCCGGTGACGTTACGGTTTTGATCGATGAGGCTTATCATCACTTCGTGACTAACCCCGAGTATGCGACTTCGGTTCCTTATGTTCAGGAAGGACGCAACGTGATTGTGACGCGAACCTTCTCGAAGATCGCGGCGCTTGCGGGGATGCGTCTTGGTTACGGGCTTGCGACAAAAGAGATTGTTGCTGCGTTGAAGGACGCGGCGTACGAGAAAAAGATCAAGCAGATGACGGTCGAGCTTCGCGAAAAGACTTGCAATGACCTGCGCGCCTGGGGCTACGAAGTAATCCCGTCGGAAGCAAACTTCTTCATGGTGAACGTCGGTAAGGATGTCACCGCCGTGGCAGAGGACTTCAAGAAGCGCAAGGTTCTGGTTGGGCGTAAATTCCCGCCGATGAACAACTGGTTGCGCGTGTCGATAGGCACCGAGCCGGAGATGGCAAGATTCATGGCGGCTTTCAAGGAGTTATTCCCGGCCGGCGGCATCAAGAAGGACAAGAAGGAAAAGAAGGAAGCTGATTGAGTCGGCTTGATCAGTGTTTATCCGTCAAATCCGCCTGGTCCGTGGTCTATGAATTGGCATAGACCACGGATGAGATCGATTCGACTGTTACCTCGGAACAGGTCTCTCCCGGCCTCGTTATTCTTTTCAGCAACAAGTCAATCTTACAGCAAGGAGACTTTCATGCACCGCAGACGCGCGTCTTCTATTGCGACGTTACTGGTACTGCTAATCTCATCTTCCGCCCTTGCGCAAACCGACAAGGTCGACGAATTCATCAAGACCGAGATGAGGGATCAACGCATCCCGGGCCTCTCAGTCGCGGTAGTAAAGAACGGCGAGGTCGCCCTGGCTAAAGGCTACGGACTTGCCAACATCGAGCTGAACGTCCCCGCGAGGCCTGAAACCATCTTTCAATCCGGTTCCGTCGGCAAACAGTTCACCGCGACTCTTGTGATGATGCTCGTCGAAGAAGGCAAGCTCACACTCGACGATCACATCAGCAAGTACATTGCGGATGCTCCCGAGGCCTGGAAAGACATAACCATTCGTCACTTGCTCACCCACACGTCGGGTTTGTCGAATCGGATTTATGCGCAAATCAATATGCGACAGGATTACACTGACGATGAGCTGCTCAAAAAGATCGGGTCCATGCCGCTAGATTTTCAGCCCGGCGAGAAATGGAGCTACAGCAATACCGGCTACGTGACGCTCGGCATCGTCATCAAGAAAGCGACGGGCAAATTCTACGGCGACCTGCTGCGCGAAAAAATCTTCGCGCCGCTCGCTATGACAACCGCGCGTATTATCAACGAGGCCGATATCATACCGAACCGCGCTGCGGGCTATCGCGCCGTCAGAGGAGAGCTGAAGAATCAGGAGTGGGTTTCGCCTACTTTGAACACGACGGCCGACGGCAGCCTCTATCTCACTGTGCTTGACATGGCGAAGTGGGACGCGGCGCTGTATACAGAGAAGCTGCTCAAGCGTTCGAGCCTCGAACAGATGTGGACGCCGGCGAAGCTCAATGACGGCAAGCCGCAGAAATACGGGTTCGGGTGGGGATTTGGCGATGCGAACGGTCATCACATCATCGAGCACGGCGGCGCGTGGCAGGGATTCACGACCTACATCGCGCGCTACGTTGACGACAAGCTGACCGTGATAGTTCTTACGAATCTGGCGGGTGCAAATCCCGGCAGAGTCGCACACGGCGTTGTGGGATTCTACAACGCAGCACTTGCGCCGAAAGAGCCGAAGACGATTGCGCTCGATCCGAAGATCTTCGACGCTTATGTTGGCGAATACCAGCTTTCGGCTAATGTTGTTCTTGCGATCAGTCGCGAGGGTGATAAGTTTTATGTTGAAGCATCAGCTCTGCCGAAAGCGCAGATGTTCGCCGAATCGGAAACAAAATTCTTTCTGAAAGTGATGGATGCGCTGATCACTTTTGTCAAAGACGCGAGCGGCAAAGTGACGCATCTCGTTCTTCACCAGGCCAGAGACCGCGAAGCGAAAAAGATAAAGTGACGACGTTCAGAGTTCAACCTTCAGGTTGCCGATGATGGAATTGCAAGCTGAAGCTTGAACTCTGAACAACAATTTCAACGCCGCCGCCGTCTGATCACCTTGCATACGATAGCCGAAGCCATTGCCGAAGGAGTGCGACGACTGGCTGAAGCTCGCGTCGATGAAGCGCGACGCACCGCCGGCGTGTTGCTGGGCAACTTGTTGGGCGTAGACCGCGCCTATCTGATAGCGCGGTCAGATGACGAGATCGACGATGCAGGATATCAATCCTATCTCGCACTGATCGAGCGACGAGCAGCCGGGGAGCCGCTTCAATATATCACGGGTCATCAGGAATTCTATGGGTTGGACTTCCTCGTCACACCCGATGTTCTTATACCCAGGCCCGAAACAGAGTTCTTGGTGGAGCGCGTGATCAGGTTGGCGCGCGAGTTGAGAGAAGATAGTCCGTTGATTGTGGACGTCGGCACGGGATCCGGATGCGTTGCAGTGACCGTTGCCACGAATGTTCCGCACGCTAGATTGATTGCTACCGACGTTTCGTCCGCGGCGATCGATGTCGCTCGACGGAATGCGGAAAGGAACAGCGTGGCAGATAGAATCGAGTTTCTAATCGGCGATCTGTTGGCGCCGCTCGCGGAGCGCGGGCTTGAAGACGCGGTCGACATACTTGTCTCAAATCCGCCTTACGTCGACGAGGGGAAACCCGAACTCATTCAGCGCGAAGTCCGCGATTGGGAACCGCGCCAGGCTTTGTTTGGCGGGCCTGACGGCTTGGATTTCTATCGTCGTCTGATCTCGGACGGTCACGGTTTTGTGAAGCCGGGCGGGCATCTGGTTTTCGAAATCGGGTTCAGTCAGCTAGAATCGATCAAGGGCCTGATAGAAAAATCACGCTGGAAACTGGTTGACGTGACGAGTGATTTGCAAGGTATCCCTCGCACGCTCACCTTGCAAAGACCCATCAGGTAGGTTAGCTATGAGAATAAAAGTCTCCATCTTCGTCATCATCCTTCTGGGCTCATTTCATTGCTTTGCTCAGCAGAAGCTTCCACCGGCGGCGCCGTTATTGGCGCCTTCCATCTGCGGCAAAGGCGTATTCTCGTTCTGGCTGGGAGACCGTTCGATCGGCCGTGAAGAATTCGAGATCAAATGCCAGGCCGATGGCGGCTACGCTGCGAGCGGTCACACCGATCTCAAGGTGCCCGGCGGGATCCTCGATCTAAACTCAACACTGGAAGTGGACAAAGCGGGCGAACCTCTCGCTTCCACTGCGAAAGGAACGGTCAACGGAAAGCCTTTCGATCAATCTGTGGTCGTCAAAGGATCGACCGCCTTTATCACGACCTCCGGCGTCACCAAAGAGCTTCCGTTCAACAAGGGAGCCTCCCTCCTAGGCGGTAATATTTTTTACATAAATCAGTTTTTGCTCGCGCGGTACGATTCGGCGAAGGGTGGAATCCAGCAGCTCCCGATCTTCCCGGGCCAGACCGCGAGGGTGGAACGAGTAGCACGTGATGATGTGCAAGCTACTGGCATAGCCGCCTCTCCGGCGCCGGTTCCGTTAGATCGCTACAGCATAACGATAGGGCTGTCGAACGTCATTGCCTGGGTCGACGCTCGGGGCCGAATAGCAACGCTTGCAGTGCCCTTGCAGAACTTCGCCGCTATCCGCGAGGAGTACTCGGCTTTCGTTCCGTCCTTCAAGGCGATCCTGTCCGCGAAGATGAAAGAGGCCGAGGTTGATTACAACGCGCCGCCGGGCGCTCCTTTCACCGCAGAAGAAGTGACCGTTGAGGCGAAAGGTTTCACGCTCGCAGGCACATTGCTTGTGCCGAAGACTGGCAAGCCGCCGTTTCCCGTCGTTATCACAATCACCGGCTCCGGTCAGCAAACGCGAGATGAGTACCTGCCGCTGCCGGGGCTGGAAAAATACAGGCCGTTTCGCCAGATCGCGGAAGCGCTGGCAAGTCGCGGCTTCGCCGTGTTGCGAGTCGACGACCGCGGTATTGGAAAGTCGACAGGACGAGACACGCTTAAGACTGCCACAAGCGCAGACTTCGCCGATGACGTTCGGGCACAGGTCGATTACCTTCGCAAACGCAAAGAGATCGATCCCGCTCGCATCGCGCTCGTCGGGCACAGCGAAGGTGGAATGATCGCGCCGATTGTGGCGGCGAGCGATCCGCGCACTGCGGCAATCGTCTTGATGGCGGGACCCGGAAGACGCGGCGACGAAATACTCCTCTATCAGCAGAACCAGGCAGTCGACGCCAGCGGTATGCTCACTGACGAAGAAAGAGCGAAGCAGTACGCGGAGCACGCCGAGAACCTTCGCAAAGCCGCTCAGGGCGATCCGTCAGCACCCGAAGCATTGCGCAGCGCATGGATGAGATACTTTCTCACGTACGATCCGTTACCGACGATTCGCAAAGTTCGCCAGCCGATATTGATATTGCAAGGCGAACTCGATCGTCAGGTTACCGCAGATCAAGCGGAGATGATTGCAAAAGCGGCGCGCGAGGCGCGCAATCGAGATGTGAGCGCGCGAGTGTTCACGGGATTGAATCATCTATTCCTTCCTGCGAAGACAGGCGCGCCAAGCGAGTACTCATCGCTCAGTACCAACACTATCCCGGACGACGTGATGAAGCAGCTCGTTGATTGGCTTGCGTTGAGGCTGGAGTCCAAGCGGTGATTAGTGAGGTGTAACGATTAACTCAAAAACCTGTATGGGCGGCCCTCTGTGGCCGCCCCTCTCTCGAAGAAGCGCGCCCGGTGCCAAGAGGGGCGGCCACAGAGGGCCGCCCATACAGGTTCATCCTTTTTGCGTCTTCACTCTGATCCTGTCCTTGAATTTCGCCACGCGTGGCGATGCAGACGCGATCCAAGTGGACATCCCACAACCTAAGCTGCGCGTTGCGCGGGTCGGGTTCGCCGGCGCGAAGTCAGGCACTGACTCGCGAGCGATCGAGACCGCGTTGACCGGCGTGCTTGCCCGCGACCAAAGAATTGTTCTGGTCGATCAGTCGATGATTCATCCGGCGCTGACCGGAATCGGCTACGACGGCTCGATCAACCTGAGCAAAGACGAGGCCCGTAAACTTGCTGCGGCCATCGGCTGCGACTTTTTCATCATCGGCAAAACAGAGGTGTTCGCTCGAAGCGAGCACGAGGGCGAATCGCACCAGCAAGCTTACGCTGCTGTGATGATCGTCGATGGAAGAACCGGCGCACTTGCAGACTTTGAGTTCATTTCTGAGAAGGCGGCCACACGAGAATCTGCTCTGAACGCTGTCACAAAGACACTCGAGCGCCGTGCGTCAGAATTCGTTGATCGCATTACGCAGATTCGCGCTCAGGTCTTGCCGCAATCTGCCGATCGAAGCTCGGCAGGCTTCGATCTCATCGAAGACATACCTGCAGACGATTCGCCGCGCGCGGTCGGATTCAAGCCGCCGGAGTTCTTGAATCGAGTCAAACCCGAATACACAAGCCAAGCCGAGCTGGCCGACGTTACAGCCATCGTCGAAGCGATGGCAGTCTTTCGCTCAAACGGCGAAGTAGGCGCGGTTGAGATAACTCGCTGGGCGGGGTTTGGGTTGGACGAGTCGGCAACCGCGGCGATTCGCCAACTGAAGTTCAAGCCTGCGACTCGAGAGGGCAAGCCGATCAACGTCCGTGCGTTAATTCGTTATATCTTTCGGCGAGTTAGTGAACCACTCGGGACACCCGGCGCGCCGCCGCCTGAGCAACCTGATAAGCCGCAGCGCGATCTGCGCCTTCTCTTCAAGCGCACTTTCCCTCGTCCGGACTCTGACTGGTGATGGCCGCGGCAGTCGAGCGCCATTGTTGAATCCCTGATAAGCATCTCGTATCGCGAGTCAACTCTGCTTCGGATTCTGACTGGTTGCCCACTCAGGCTCCTCCAGAGAGATTCCGAGCTTAGGAACCGACAACGCGACGAATGAACCCCTCACTGCACGCATTGACGAATACACCCTGTGTGGTTGAAACCGACCTCCAATTGAAGCTTAGGACGAAATCGCGTTATCATTTCTCTACGCGGTCGATGCGCGACCGCGACTATCAGTTCATCGGGGATCGAGTTTCTTGCGAGCAACTACGCTGCTTATCATCTCTCTTTCGTGTGCGGCGGGCTTTTGCTTCAAACCTGCTTCGGCTTATCAGACGGCAGTTGTTTATTCATGCCCGATGCATCCGGAAGTTCAATCGTCGAAACCGAGAAAATGTCCGAAGTGTGGGATGAAGCTCGTAGCGCACACACCGTCTGGCGACGGGCAGCAGAGCGCCAAGCAGTCGGCTGCTCCCGGCCAGCGAACGCTCGAGGTCGTTCGGCAAGCCGAAGAATACACCTGCACAATGCACCCCGACGTTCGAGCCGGCGCGCCGGGCAAGTGTCCCAAGTGCGGGATGACGTTGGTCCCGGTCACTCCGGCGATCGCCGATGAATTCAACCTGCGCTTTGAATGCTCCCCAGGCGCGCCCAAGCCCAACGAAAAGTTGCGACTGCGGTTTTCCATATTCAATCCTAAAACCGGAGAGCAGGTAAAAGAGTTTTATATAACTCACGAAAAGCTGTTTCACCTATTCATCGTCAGCCAGGACCTATCGGAGTTTCAGCATATTCATCCGACTATGCAGCCGGACGGCAGCTTCACGATCGAGACTGTGCTGCCTGCGGCCGGTAACTACAAGATTTATTCCGACTTCTATCCCCGAGACGGAGCGCCGCAGGTGCTTCAGCAGAACCTGACGACTGCCGGCTACACGAGCGATTTGATGGCTGCTCGTCCGCGGCTCTCGCCCGACGCGTCATTTACTAAGGTCGTAGAGGGAATGAAGGTCGAGTTGAAGTTGGAGCCGGCCGAGATCATCGCGGGTCAGCCGGTTGCGCTGAAGTATCACCTGACAGATGCTTCAACTAGTCAACCAATCCGCGATCTCGTGCCTTATCTCGGCGCGTGGGGCCACACCTTGATCCTGAGCGAGGATCAGAAAGATTACGTTCACTCACACCCTGAGGAGGTCGTCCCTGAGACGGGGGACAAATCGAAGCTGCGAGGCGGGCCCGACGCGACTTTCAATGCTTTCTTGCCGCGGCCCGGCATCTATCGAATTTGGACACAGTTTCAGAGGGGGGATCGGCTGACGACCGTTTCATTCACGGTCCGGGCTGAAAGACTTCATTGATCTTTGCTCGTAACATTGGCGGGCGGGAGTCGGCATTCCCCTCCTGCCTGGTTCCTCAGTGTGTGAGTTCGTACTCGAGCACCGAGTCGGCAAGTCCTGAGCGCGCGGTTCTAGTGAGCCCCTTCTCGCCCAGAGTCGCCAGCGCGGTCGACATCAACGCCACCGCTTCTCGCATCAGCCTTTGATGATCTTGCGAATACTCACCGAGCGCTGACGAATACACAGTGACCGCCCCGTACATAACTGATCCCCTTATTATCGGGAAAGCTGCCAGCGTCTTGTAACCACCGAACTGTTCAGTCAACGATGCGGGAAGATCGAGTTTTGGATCCGCGTTGCAGAACGGCTTCTGATTGGCAAGCACCCAGCCGGTAACGCCCTCGCCTGGAGCGATCCTGCGGCCCGTGAGGAATATCGAGTGTTGACCGGCCGCGTACGCGACAGCGTTTTCTCCAGTTTCCGATTCAGCCATCGTAACCGCGCAGAGACAGAAGGGCACGATTGAGCTCAGTTTCTGGACGAACGCCGAGATGACCTCATCCTGCTCGCGAGCGCTCATAACGGCATGAGCCAGATCACACAATCCCCTCACGTCATCAGTGACTCGATCGGCCTGCTTGACCGCTTCATCCTCAGCCAGCCCTGCGGCCGGCGGGACGAGCCGCGCGGCTTCCGATAGCTCCTCGGTGGGCTCGATTCCGTAAGTCGGCGCCGGCATGTCTCGACGGGCGAGAATCTCCGCTTCGAACTCGGGCAGATGCGCAATGAATGTGCCGACGATTCGCGGATCGTATTGCGTGCCGCTGCCTCGCATGATCAAGTCGATCGCCTCTTCTCGCGTCATACCTTTTCGGTACTGTCGATCTTCGCGGACTGCGTCGAAGCAGTCGACGACCGACAATATTCTAGCGGTCAACGGAATGTTCTCCCCGCGGAGCCCATCGGGATACCCTTTCCCATCCCATCGCTCATGATGATGCCGGACAACCGGTACGATAGGGTATGGAAACTCGACTCGGCTCAGAATCTGTGCGCCGGCAAGCGTGTGGATCTTCATCTTTTCGAATTCGGCGGCGGTGAGTTTACCGGGCTTGTTGAGGATGTAATCAGGCACCGCGATCTTGCCAATGTCGTGAAGCAGCCCGCCCGCCCTAAGGGCGTCGATCTCGGCGTTCGAGCATCCCAAAAGGCGCGCCACACCAGCAGCATAAATCTGAACTCTCAACACGTGCTCGTGAGTGACCTCATCTTTGGCGTTGATCGCCACCGCCAGCGCTTCGATCGTTTCGCGGTGGGCTTTCTCCATCACGCTAATGCGTTTCTCAACGCCCTCCCGAAACTGGCGCTGCCCGAAATACAGCGCAAGGAAGACCGGCCCGCCGATCACCACGATCATCTTTAAGTCGCGCTGAAGCGCATAGTACATCAGGTAGGCTACTGCGCTGTTCGGAAGAAACATCGGAACAGCCCAAAGGAAACCCTTCAGGACAGCCCAGGCGCGGTCGTCCTGGCGCAATGCGAACAATGTCGAGACCAACGCAACATTGATTGCAATCTGCACGACGCTGCCGGCGAGCATGGCTACAGCCACTGCCAGCGGCGTATGGTTTGGACCGGTCCCCATCGTCTCACCGTAACCGTAACGCAATACCGCGCCAAGCGCTAAGGAAGCGCCCGCAGCTCCGAGGGACATCATCGCCGAGGAGAAGAAGTTGCTGGAAAGACGACGACCAGTGCGCCGCGACGCAGTGAAGCCTTCAATGCCCGCCAGGAACACCGCCGGGACGATACCAAACCAAACTGCAATCAGAATCACAAAACCGTCGACGAGAGTAAATGTGACTTTGTCTTGAGTAAACTTCGAGCCAAGCGGAAGCCGGAAGGTCTGACCGAACATGCCGGCAATGATTATCACCGGCGCCAGCGAAAGAAGAGTAAGCTGGTCTCGCAAGCCATAGCTCGTGCAAATACGCGCAACCGCAATCAGCCAGGCGGCGATACCTAAGACGCTCACAGCCTGCTGGTAAACACGACTATTCCGATTTAGTCCCTTGTTCATCGCCCTAACTCGCAACCTTTGATTAATAGTTCATGTGCGATGACCACCTGCGCGCATATGGCAAAGCCTGTGCCCACGGCTGTCCCTTTGCTAAGTGCAGTAAACGCGTGAGATAACCGCTTACAGGTGCCTTGAAGAGAAAGTTAAGAAAGACCGAACCAGTCAGGCAGAAAGACGCAATGCAGTCAATCTGGCGGATTGGAGGTCTCGATTTGGTCAGTTTCTTATCGGTTGTGGGTATTTGCTTCTTGTATTTGCTGTAGCTTCGCCACACGCGATTGAACTTCGAGGACGCTCGAAGTTTTTCGGCAAGTAAGCTGTGAGTCGGGTCCGATGTGACTTTCAACGCCTTCTTGCCGCTGGCGAGTATCTATCGCATTTGCACCAGTTTCAGAGAGGGGATCGGCTGCCGACGGGTTTCATTCTCTATGCGCGCTGAAAGGCTTCATTGATACATCTTGAATGTCGTCTGCTGGCAAAGCGGGTCACGACAACATTGATTAGTCTGGTGGAGCCAGATCCTCGGAGACCACAGTCTGGGATGACTGCGGGCTTCGAACGGATTCGGACAGGAAGTTCAGCCGCTCCATTTTCAGGTAAAGCCCCTTCCGAGAGAGACCGAGTTCCCTGGCGGCCCGCGCGATATTGCCTTCCGACAGACGGAGCGCGTCTCGAATCATTCGACGTTCCAGCTGCTCGACCGCTTCGTTGAGCTTCGTGCCGCGGTTCATTGGCGCAGTTTCCTCCGAGTCTTCAAGTTACTTTCAGCGGAGGCCTAACAGATGGTTAGGCCTCTGATCTGGCCGCTGCCCGGGGGCGCGGGATTTGGGGAATTCAAACGCCTTCCGTTAAAGACGAGGGGCGATCACTCATTCGAGTTCAATCTCTTCAAAGATCACGCCCATTTCAGTGTCGGTTCCCTTTTTGAACATTGTCATCTCCTTCACTTTCTTGGGGAACTCACATCGCATGGTGGAAGCATCTACTTGTTTCGTTTTTTGTTTGCTTCCGATTGACTTGAGTCTAGCTGCCCGGCAGATTCAGTCTCCTGCCAGAAGTATCCCTTCGCATTTCACATTGCTCAACAGAACTCCTTCATACATGGCAATCTCCTTTCCTTTTTGTTTTCTTGTCCGAGTCTTGTTTCTCTTGCTCGGACACCTGATGCTGGGCAATGCGCGTGCCACCCGGTGAGTATGCGCGCGGATGAAATCGGCTACGCATTTTCAACACTTAGCAAGAACTTCGCGTCGGTAACCACGGCTCAGAAGTGTGAAGCAGCTACACATTTCCGATGAGATTCTCTTTAAGTTCAGGCATTCAACAAGTTAGGCAAACTGTGTAGCTGGTTCACACTTGTGAAGCAGCTACACACATCTCGCTATTCGTATCGGAGCGCGACCATCGGATCTATGTGCGTTGCTCTTCGGGCGGGGATGAAACAGGAGAGAAATGTAATCGCGGCCAGCAGAAGTGGAACCGAGATGAATGTCGTGAGGTCCCTTATGCCGACGCCAAAAAGTAAGCTCTCCAGGACGCGCGCGGAGACAAAAGCCGCGCCTAGTCCTAATGCCATGCCGACGGCAGCGAGCAGCATTCCGTTTCCAACTACCATTTTCAATATGTCGCTTCGATCGGCCCCTAAAGCCATTCGAATGCCGATTTCATGAGAGCGCTGAGTTACCGAATAGCTCATGACGCCATAGATTCCTACTGCGGCCAGGACGACCGCCAGTGTAGCGAATATTGCAAGAAGCAGCGTGTACAATCGCGGCTGTGACACCGACTCGCCGACTATTTGGCTCATGGACTTGACGTCGTAGACGGGCTGGCTACGATCAATCGAAAGGATCTCGCCGCGGACCGCCGGGGCCATTCGAATTGGGTCGCCCGTTGTGCGGACGACCAGACCCATGAAATTGAACGGCTTCTGCGTATAAGGAACGTACATCTCCAATCCCGATTCAGTATCGAGGCTCGAATGCTTGACGTCGGAGACGACTCCAACAACTTCTCGTGAGCCGCCGATAAACGGAATCGTCAAGTGCTTGCCTATAGGGTCCTCGTTCGGCCAAAAGCGGTTTGCAAAGCTTTCGTTGACGATAAGGACCGCAGGCGCCTTGTCGTGATCCTGTTCAGTGAAGTAGCGTCCTTTCGAGAGCGGTATGCTCATCGTGCGAAAATAGTCGGAACTTATGCCTCGAAAGTTCGCTCGGAGAGCCTCATTAGGACTGGCGGGAGGCCGCCCGTCAATGCTGAAGCGCAGCCTAATGATGACCGCCGTGGTCAGCGGCAAACTGGTGATGGCTGCCGCCGACTGCACTCCGGGCAGCGACTGAATGCGATCGAGCGCTTGCTGGTAGAAGGTTCTGATTTGGTCGTCCTTTGAGTATTTGTAAGCAGGCACATTAACCATCATCGTCAGAACGTTCTCCGGGTTGAAGCCCGGCTTGACCTTCTGCAGCGAGTACAAGCTCCTCATCATCAGCGCCGCGCCGATCAAGAGCATAACTGTAAGGGCCACTTCGGAGACAACCAGCAGGTTCCGCACGCGCCGACCCGCGATGCCCCCGGTTGATCCCCGCGCTCCCTCCTTGAGCGTTTCGTTCAGATCCGTTCGCGAAGAATCGAGCGCCGGCGCGAGACCGAACACCAGGCCAGTCACTATGGCGATCACAAAGGTGAAGGCCAGCACCCGACTGTCGATATGGATTTCACTCAGGCGCGGGATATTAGCGGGATTGAGGGCAATCAATATTTTGATCTCGCCGTAAGCAAGCGCCAGTCCGAGCGCGCTGCCGATCATCGCCAGCAACACGCTCTCGGTGAGCAACTGACGAATCAAGCGAAATCTACCTGCGCCTAACGCGGCGCGAATGGCGATTTCCTTCTTGCGTGCGACCGATCGCGCAAGAAGCAGGTTGGCGACGTTAGCGCAAGCAATAAGCAACACAAACCCTACTGCTCCAAGCAGGAGAGTCAAAGCAGTTTCGATCTTGCCGACGAAGTGCTCACGCAGCGGTACTACGCCTATTCCCAATGACGCGTTGGTGTCCTTGTATTGTTCGCGAAGCCGGCCCGCGATCGTGTCCATCTCGGCTTGCGCCTGCTTTGGGCTGGCGCTCGGTTTGAGGCGGCCTATGCCGATCAGAAATCGATTTCGACGGTCCTTAATCGTTTCCGGGCTGGTCACCGATGGAACTCGAAACCTGTCACCTCCGTCAAACGCAATAGGCACCCAAATCTCGGGTTTATCCTCTGGATTCGGAGATTGAAAACTCGGAGGAGCAACGCCCACGACAGTAAATGGCGCGCCGTTCAGCTGGATCGTTTGGTTCACTATGTTCGGATCAGAGGCGAAGCGCCGCTTCCACAATCCGTCACCGATTATGGCGACGCGCTCCGCGAGCGCCTGATCCTCGCCGGGCAGGAACCCGCGACCTCGTGTAAAGTTGACGCCCAACGTGTCGAAGTAATTCGCGGAGACCATCGTGCCGGCAATGTGCTCGGGCTCGTCGCCCGAAGTAATGTTGAAATCGTCGTAGGAGAAGGCACCCAACTCCTCGAAGACTTGATTTTGGTCACGATATTCAAAGAAGTCAGGGACGGACATCGCGTCACGAGGAGTGGTGGGATTGCTGGTCCACACAAGCACAAGGCGATCCGGGTTCCTATAAGGTAGCGGACGCAGAAGTACGGCATCAACGACACTGAAGATCGCGCTGTTAACTCCGGTGCCCAGCGCCAATGCAATTATTGCAACCGCGCTGAAGCCGGGATTCTTTATTAGCGTGCGAAAGCCGAACCGAATGTCGTGCAGCAGGTTCTCCATAGTTTCTATTGTCCAGACGCCACATCAAGAAGAACGTAAGATCATGAGCTTACACTCCGCACTTATCTCTCAAGAAATGCTGACCTGTCAACTTTGGAAAAGCATTAGTTTGTCGCGCGAAGCGTTTGGCCGCTCATCGATAGCGCGCTAATGACTAGCATTATCGCGCCGCCGATTACAAACAGCACGGTCAGGTTTGCATCCGCGACGACCCCCGCAACCGCGTAGGAGACCGTCTCCATCAAGATCGAGCCAAACAATAGAAATCCCATCACGCGTCCCAACAGGCGTCGATCAGTTTCCGATTGCAACAACCCGAGGACTAGGATGTTCACAACGCCGCCGCCGACACCGATGAAGGCAAGGATCACGCTGGCTGAAGCTACGTTGGCTGCGAACCCCAATAATATCAATCCGACGCCACACAAAACGCTCACGCTTATGATCAGCAAGCCGCGACGACGCGGCGCCCTAATCGAGCCAGCCAAAATCGTTCCCGCGAGCATCCCGCCTCCGAAGGCGGACAGCATCCAACCGAGCGCACTGGCTCCCGTTTCGAAACGGACCTTTGCCATCGCTGCAAGCCCAACCGAGAACGGGCCGACAAACGAGAACTCGAAAGCCGCGATGAAGAACAATAGCGCTCGGATCAACGGCTGCTTCCAAGCATATCGCAGCCCCTCTCCGATTGAGGTCAGCAGCCCTTTGGATCGCAACGCTCCTTCCGAGTCCTCGCTATCTGGTTGATCGCCTCCAGGCCGTCTCCGTTCGTTCATCAAACCGATCATAAAGGCGGCGAAAACAAATGTTGCGGCGTCCACCGCGAAGGCCGTTCCGAGATTCTGATGAGAAACGACCAATCCCGCAATAGCGGGTCCTATGAGCGCCATAAATCGGCTGGTGCCGCGAAGCAGCGCATTGCCTGCACCAAGGATTTCTCTCGCAATGAGCATCGGCACGACCGAGAAGATCGCGGGAACGAAGAACGCGTCGAGCGCTCCAAAGATTATCGAAAGAAGGTAGAGATGCCAGAGCTGGACGACACCGGTAATTACAAGTGTCATAATCGCGGCCGTCGCTAACGCGCGCGCTACGTTGGAGACGATCATCAGCACTCGCGCCGCCACACGATCGCTTAGAGCCCCGCCGAAGAGTTGGAAAATCGCCCGCGAGCCGCCGGCGAGCACCAGGACCGTGCCGAGCGCTAAACTGGATCCAGTCAACTGCAGAGTCAGCCAGGGCAGCGCAACAAGATAGAACTGATCGCCGAACAGCGATACGCCCTGACCGATCCACAGCAGTCGAAAGTCCCGCACGCCTAACGGCTGCAACAGCGGAAACCTCTCCGCACGCCTGATTGTAGAGGGTTTTACCGCCACGCTTCCTTATCTCTGAGTTTGGGAAGTTACTCTCGCGAAGCCCTGATACTCTTCGTATTAAGATTGATTTCGGCTCTTCTGCGCATCGGGGTCTGCGCCTGGAGACCTAAACGAAAAATGGAGATTGAAGTATAGGACAAAAAACCGTCGGCATCAACCTCGTTCACGCTTGCGAAGAGTAACGTACAACCAAACCGCAGGAAAAAGCTACAAAGGAGTCGCCGAACTCGCGCAACGTTTGGCGCCAGTTCGCTCCCGTGCGTTTTGACTTGAGTGTCAGGTAGCCATATAATCCGGCGGGTCGTCGCACAGACTTCGTCGTGGCACAGACTTCAGTCTGTGACAAACTGTGAGCTATCCTGCAGGAGGCATCGCCCAGTGCGGTTGCGCGTCGCTTACTTCCTAGTCGCGTTGTTTGCCTGTGGTTTTATTGCCTGTGGCCGCTCGTCGCAAGCTCACAACAATCCAGTTAGAACGGTAGTGGACGCGTCCGTCGATTCAGACGGCGACGGCATTCCAGATAAGGCCGAGTTGCGCTCGTTCGACGACCGGCAAAATTTCCGGCGATGGTTTGCAGCAATCGCCGAGATGCAATTTTATCAAGCAAGTGCGGAATGGAACGCGGAGCAGCGGGACTGCGCAGGGCTGGCTCGTTTTGCGTTGCGCGAAGCGCTTCGCAAGCATGACCGGTCCTGGTTTCAGAGGATGGGCGCCGGATATGAGGCGGTCGCGCCCGATGTGCGAGCGTTCACGCTCGAGACGAATCCGTTGGGTGAGAAACTGTTCCGCACAGACTTCGGCGCGTTTCAAGAGAGTGATCTTACAAACGGCAAGCTCTCTGAATTTGCCGACGCGCGAACGCTAAAGAATTTCAACTGCGTTTTTGTTAGCCGCAACCGTAGTCGGGCCGAGCGTGGCGATCTGCTCTTCTTTCATCAGCCGTGGGTCCAGAAGTTCCCCTATCACGTAATGCTCTTCATCGGCGAGCCGCTGAGAGACGGCGAGGGCGCGGCAGACTGGGTAGTCTATCACACTGGCTCTTCGCCGTCTGATGAAGGCGCGGTCAAGAAAGTCCGGCTTGCAGTGCTCGATCATCATCCAGACAAACGATGGCGACCAGTTGATAGTAATCCAAACTTCCTGGGCTTCTACCGATTGAAGATGCTCGACTGAGGAGGCACTAAGTGTTTAAGAACAATTTGCTGAAGAATCATGGCCTTATAAACGTTGCCGTTTACACGCTTGTAATTGCAGGATCATTGTCCGCTTCAACGATTCGACTCCGAGCGCAGAGCGGCGCTGTCGAAACAACTAGTGCCTCAGGATCGGCCTCCACAGCCAGTTCCAAGCCTTACTTCTCGCTGTCGACCAACCGGACTTACGGCACCGCCGACCGCGCGCGTGTGTGGATCAATTACGCGAGCATCGACTACCTCGACTTTCGGCTTTATCGAGTTGATGACCCGGTGAAGTTTTTTAAGGGACTTGAGGATCCTCACAAGATGGGCGAAGGCGAGAAGGTCCAAATTGTCGCGTCTATGAAGAAGGAGCCGTCGGTGCTCGAGAGGGTCCGCGAATTCAAGGTCTCGTTCTTCAAATCGATTAAGGATTATTTTCGCAATCAGCTTCGCCGCGGCACGAGGGAGTCGCTGAATCAGAAGCTGGGCCGCGAAGGCGATCGCGAGCCTTTGAACGTCGCCGACTATGCGCGCGTTCCGTTGTTGAATCCTGATCAGATCGTGACCACCTGGCGCGAGAAGCTCACTCCGCTCGATAACCTCTACGACACGCGAATGGTTATGCTCGGCAAGCGCGACCCGGGCGTGTACCTGGTCGAAGCGGTCAATGGTGACCTGCGTGCTTACACAATCGCGATCGTGACCGATCTTACGATGATCCAGAAGACTGCTCCGACTGGTGAGATGCTCGTTTACGCCGCAGACCGGAAATCCGGCGCGCCTCGCGACGGGGTGAGTATCGAAATCATCAAGGCTAAGAAGACGATCGCCAAAGGCGCCACCGATAAGAGCGGCATCCTTAGAACCCGCGTCGAGCA
>WNGG01003363.1_pt1 | contig 20503 bp, 22 predicted proteins | sample 5400661 | NCBI WGS metagenome assembly WNGG01 (sample SAMN13153372, study PRJNA577476) | soil metagenome | isolation source: 100 cm soil or saprolite under Garry oak tree replicate 1 | place: USA:California | collected 2016-06-15
ACCCAGGGCAGAATCAGGAATCTGCCGTTGTTCACAATCCATGGTAGATGGCGCTGCCTTTGCTCATCGCTCCAACCAATCCAAAGGTCTCGCGGTTTCATCTTCCAAGCGGGCGAGGTCCACAGCAAGCAGGCCAGTTCCCGTTGGCGATTCCGTACCCAATAGCGCAGGTTCGAACCGAAGGGCACCCGACTGCCCAAATAGTGATAGCGTTCCACATACTCCCGCCACAAGCGGCTTTCTTCAGGGCCTTTCACCAGAACCAGCTTGAGCGGTTCGCATTCACGGGCTGCGCACTCCACCGCCTCCGGCTGCCAACGCAACGGAGATAGCTCCACGCGCCGCGGTCCTCGACCACCGGTTGGCCGCAGCGCCGGAAGCCGCAGCACGCCCTCTGCGGCCAGGCGCTCTAACAGTTGCCGACACTCGTGATCCTTCAGCCGGCCATTGGGCCGCTTCCATTCCAACAATTCGCACACCGTCCGCGCGATCTCCGTCACCGCTAGGCCGCGATAGTCATGCACCACCACCCGCATCAACTCCAAGTCCGGCCCCGTGAACAGGCGACCACAGAAGCGCAACGAAACGGGTAGACTCTTCCGCTCTTCTCGCGGCGAAGCATCCGGGAAACCTAACGTCATGGCTGGACAGACACCCGCGCACCGTCCACCGCCTTCGGCATAGCGTAGAGAGCCACCGACTCCGGCGGAAGTACAAACTTTGTTTGCGACGGCCCGCGGAGATCGCAGGCCACCCCTTTCCGAGGTGGAGGAGCAGGCGAGGAATCCTGAGGTATTTCTCGGGTGCGCGGCACCAGGTCGAGAATCTTGCCCTGGTCGTTCCCCACCAGTAAGGCGATCAGCACCTCCAGCGGCTTCTTCCCTTGCTGTTGGGCCGTCTGCAGGATGCTGGTGAGTATGGCTTGTGCACGAGCTCCTTTCTGAGTTCGGTTCCCACCCCAGTTCTTGCGCGCCACCACCAGCGGTCGCAAGGCCCGCTCGGCGGCATTGTTGGTGGCATCCAGACCGGGACAATAAAGAAAGGTAAACAGGTAGGGCCGCTCCCGCCAAAGATGATTCTTCAAACGGCGGTTGGCGGAATCCCGAACGGGGCGCAGCAACAGACGATCCAGTTGGGCTTCTAACCGTCCCGTGGCCGTCCACAACCCGTGCCGCGAGAGCTTTCCTTGGTTAAAGCGGTCTCGCAAGGCCAAGCCTTTTTCCAATAAGGCTTTCACTTGCAGCGGGAAGCGGGATGCCGATGCCGAGGCCACTGCTGCCATATCCCGGCAGCGGCGCAGCAGATGCGCCATACAACTTTGGTGTCCTGCTCGGAGAAACTTGTAGTACACCGCCCAACCGTCGTGGGTTAACCAACCGTCGTAATTCTCCCCTAACAGCGAAGCCGCTTGCTCGAAGCCGCGTCCTGGCAAGATGTCGCAGTAGGTGACCTGCTCACTCACCGCCACCCACAACCACCGCAGTTGGGCCTCCACCCTCCAGCCGGTTTCGTCGATGGCGTTCACCATGCTGCGGCGGGCCGCCTCGCGCAGCGCATGCCAGGTGGCTTGGCCCCGGCGCGCCACCCGCTCCACCGCTCGGCAAATCGTGCTGCGGTGCACGCGTAAGCCAAAACCGTCCTGTAACACAGCCGCTACATCGCCATGCGGCATTCCCAGCCCCTTGTTCATCCGCACCGCCAACGCCAGCGCCAGCGCTTCCGGACCCAGTTGCACCGCCGCCGCTCCCAGGGCATCAGAGGTCTGTCGCGGATCCCGCCCTTGCACTCGTCGCCCACATCTGCGGCAGCGACCGACGGCAATATCAAAGCGTCTCCAGATGGTCTTCCGCACCACCTCGTGTTGATACTGCGGCTCGATTTTTTCTACTTTCAGAGCGCCTCCGCAGCCACATTGCGCGGGCAGCGGCACGGCGATCACTTGATCGACTTGCTGCGGAATCGTTTTGCGGTAATGCCGGCCGTAGGCGGTACCGGGCTTGCGCCCTGGTGGCCTGGGGTTGGCTTTCCGCTGACCGCGGGAAAAGGGTGCGGCTTGTCGCTTGTTGGCCCGCTGGGCTTCTTCTAGTTGGCGCTTCAGCCTTTCGTTTTCCTCACGCAACCGTTCTCGTTCCCCACGAAGCCTCCCCTGCTCCTGGCGCAATTGCTCGTTTTCCTTGCGCAATCGCTCCATCTCGCGACGAGTGCTACGCCACTGCTGCTGAAGAGAGACGATCTTCTGCTTTAATTTTTCGATGAGGCCAGCTGGATGGAAGCTCTTCGGCCACGCCATGTTCGAACTCTCGCAGCTTAACGTAACCGAAGTCGCGGAATTTGTCCAGCGGAATTTTCAGAACCTGTTCACTAAAGGCGCGCCACCCGGTAAACAAATACAGAATGGGGATGTCAGGGTCGGCGTCCTTCCACAGCGTGAGGAATTCCTGATAGGCAGCACGGGCTTTGGCGGTGTCGCTTTGCATAGCATAGGCTCTGCCGAGTTGGAGATGCGCCAGTGCGCCGATAGGTTCGCAAAGAACGACTCCGCGATGGTCGAGAATTTTCTGGAACTCAACGGCGGCCTCGTTGCCCAGATGCGCGGCCAGATAGGCTTCGCCGCGCACATAGACGGGATGCAGAGCGGGCATGAAAGCACCGCCGCCGGCGGCACCCTCTGTCCCCAGGTCATAGGGAGCGGTGGCCTGAAGAGCCTCGATGGATTGGGAAGAATTGTTGTGGCTGAGCGCGAGCTGGGCGCCGAACCGCGTGCGCGTGACCCTAACCTACGCTTACGCACCGTTTCTCCCGAAATATATAGGGGCTGCGACGATGACCACATATGCGGAAGGGAAACGCGGCCGCCCCAGTTTGCAACGATGGTCTACGCAGCAGGGACAAGCATTCCTGTTTATTGTCATCCTCATCGCATTCTTCTTGCTTGCAGTGCTTGGCCTGGCCACCGATTACACGCAAGTCTGGGCACACCGCCAAATGGCACAGGGTGCGGCAGAGTCGCCTCACAATCAAGCAGCTCCTGTCGGACTATCCGCCGCCAGCAATTGGCGGATAATCCACCTTCAGAGACCGGGGCTCGGATGGCAAAAGTGTACGGCTGCGTCCCCAGGCTGCACCCGAACCGCCTGCGCCACCAGCCCGAAGCTTGACAGCGTTGCTCATCAAATGTACATTTGATTGTGCATAGCGTACATTGGGGAGGCTTTCGATGGCGCGGGCTTCCATTGCCGTTAAGAAAGTCACAGCGACCGACCTTCGAGACAAGCTGAAGACGTACTTGAAAGAAGCGACTGCAAACCGCGTCGTGTTAGTGGAGAACCGTCGCCAGCCACCAAAGTACCTCGTGGACAAAGACTTTCTGGACTCCCTGGTGAACGAGCGTGAATCAATGCTTGCCACCCTGGAGATTCTGGCCGACCGTGAACTTACTGACCGATTGCTAACCCTGTCCAAGACCATTGACGAGGACGTTGCCGCTGGCCGGCTGCTTACAACCGCTGATGTTTTTGGCAAATGAGCAGAGGCCGAAAACAGCCATCGCCGGCTGCGCCATCACCACAACAGGCGCACCGACAACCTGCCTTTGAACTTAGGTACACGCCGGACGCTGCAGCGGACATCAAAGCTCTCGACGGCAGTGTCCGTAATCACCTGCGAAAGGTTTTGGAGAAGAAGCTCGCCATTGATCCTGAGGGATATGGACTGCCGCTGCGCGGCTCGCTGGCCGGCTATTGGAAGCATCAGTTTGGCAACCACCGCGTCGTTTATCGAATTTACTCTCAGCACCACGTGGTAGTCGTATGCAGTGTCGGCGTTCGTAAGCAGGGTGATGCGGAGGACATCTACAGGCAACTTGAATCCGTCGCCAAAACAGGCCGTCTCGCTGAACAACTGGCCTCCGTGCTCAGGAACCTTTTACCTAAGAAGAAGTAAGAGGCAAGTTTCTAATATTCCTCGACCTCTTGCTTAAAGGACGCCCGGAAGGGTTCTAAGTCTGGCCTAAGAAACCGAATGTTTGGACCATCACGCGGAGATGAGGAACTTGTTTTCGCTCCACCCAAAGATCAACAGTCTACAGGTTGGGCGGCCTGTTGAACTGTCCACGGACCGCTCATGAGCCCGGCAATTACAGTCGTGCCTGGAGACGTCCTTTCGACACTGTCGAAGAGATGCAACTCGTCCTCAACATGCCGTGCTGCAGCCTTAACGGTCAGGCGCTGCCGGTCCCAACTCATTCTTATGGACCTTCAGACTCCTCCGTCGAACAGCCACTCGCCTGATCAAAAATGAGAGTCCAGTGTTGCCTGTGTCGCTTGCTGATAAGTTCAATGCCGTTCGCGCCCGACCGAATCCGGCCGATCCATGTGAGTAACTAGCGGATTTCTTTTGTCGCCGGCAAAGGCCTGCTGTTTATGACTGTGCGATTGAGCTAGCTCGCGGGGGAAGAGATGCTATGGTGCTTCCGGTAACAAAGGTCGGGGAGCCAACGAGGAAATGGGCTTTGAAGATTTCAAGATTGCGTATGCACGTTCATCGTCTGCAATCCGGCGATAAAGGGTTTTTAAATCTGCTAGGCCCTCCACCGGCACTCGAAGTTCTTTGCGCTCGTATGTGCGGTCGTAGTGAAGCGCGTGTTCCGCGGCACGCAGTTCGCTCTTGTAGGTCGCGAAACGATATTCGTACCTGACAGGCTCAGGAAGCTCGTCGATGGTGTACTCGGCGGGGAAGGAGATATCAAAGACGTCGCTCTCCGAAGTTACATCAGAGAATACCACCGCCTGCGTGCGAGCTTTTCCCTCCAGTAGATCACTGCTCTTGCGGCCAAGCGCGCAAGGGCGAAACAGAAAAAGCTGACCGGCGTGCTGGGCATATGCGGTAGCCATCAGACCATATTCGATGCCTAGCGCACCGCCAAAATCCTCCAAACCGGAGAGAGAAGCGCGAGTGAGGACGGCACCGTCGAGGAGGTCGGTCAGCAGATCCTGGAAGACCTTCTGGCGCTGCGCCTTCGGCAGATTCAGCAAGCGTTCGCGCAGCTGCGCGGCAGGAAAGCCACTACGCAATTCACTGACAGTGCCTTGCAAGTTTCCAGACTTGTCCAAAGTGAGAGTTGCTTCGCGCAGGAGGCGATTGGTCGTCGGTGGCAGCAGGGGTAGCTTCACCATCTCGCCGCCTTCGTCAGTCACCAACAAGCCGTCGTTCGATTGCAGAATGGGGGGCAGATAGCCAAGGGATGTGGAACTGTCTGTGGGGTCGAAGATAAGGAGCGGTCCGGGCTTTGCTTCGGGCAAAGTTGCAAGCAACCCCTGGTTGTCAGCCGGCCGTGGCAGACGGATCGCCAGAATCACGTGATTGAAGCTCAGAAGGCTGGGAAAATCACGCGACAGATAGTCGCGGTCGCTATTGATCAACATGAAGTAAGAATCAATGCCGGCCTCGTGCAGCATGGCATTGAGCAGCGTCGCCTTGTCTTTGCAATCTCCGTAGCCGCTGGCTAGCACGTCCTGTGCTGCATGTGGCTGGAATCCCCCGGTGCCAATCTCGATCGCTACATAGCGGATACTGTGTTGAACATAGGAGGCTAGCCGTCGGATCTTCTCCATTGCGTCGTTTGTGCCGCTAATAAGCTCACGTGTCTTGTCACGGATCGTGGGGGTAATCGCGAGCCGACCGCTGGCCAAGTCGGCGTACCACCGACCGATTTGCGCCCACGAGCCTTGGTTGCTCTCCCGTCCTCCCGTGGACCTCGGAGAAAACGAAATTCCAAGTTGGCCTGCGACGGATCGCCAAGCGGGCATCTCTGGTTCCTCTTGGATGGGTTCAAGGTCTGCAAGCTCCCATGTCCAGCGATTCTCTCCGGCCTGTTGTGGGCTTGCTGCCGCATGATTTCGCCAGTACGCCGTATATTTCCACGTCGACGGCAGCTCCAAAACAAAGCGAGCCCGTCGTACAGGAACCTGATCCTGGAAAGACCAGACGGTCTGCAACACCGAAGGTCTCTGCCGCTGCTGATATTCATAGCCGATTACGCTACCCGGCTGAGACGCCGGGATCTGAAGCACCTTGAAGCGTGTGTCCGCGTACAGATTCTCAGAGAATGCGCTTGTCTCGACCGCACTGCTCTCCTTGACCTCATACTCTTCGCTTTGCGAGGTGATACTCCAGCCCTTCAGGAACGTAAGCTGCGTTTCACTGTCGAAGTACACGGACACGGTCCCGAAGGAGCGTCCTTCCGGTCGCAAGATCTTGTATGCCTTCCTATGAGTCGTGCGGATATCACCCGTAGTTGACACTGTGGTGAACGTCTCGTTGAGCAGCATCACGGCATCCGTGTCATCGGGATACGCGGGCAGTGGTGCCTGTGCCGCCTGCTTCAGCCAATCAGGCGTTCCGGCAGATGCGACAGGGCTTGTCAAGACGAGCGCGCCGGTCAGGGTGAGCTGCAACCCACTAATGACGAGCCTGCGTTCCTTCCAATTGATGAAGTACGACGTTTTCTGCATCACTCTGCCTCAGTTTTTCAAAATAGTTCCATAGCGACGCGTGGAAGTCTTTGGGGAAGTAGTATTCGCTCATTATCGCGTGACGCTCGAGCCGCACAATGCCAGCTTCGCCGGTTCGCTTAGCCTGGAAAACTGCAAATGGGGTCTGGTAGTTAGTTTCTGAAGGCACGGCCTCCAGGCTGTAGTCAGTCGGCAGCGAGATGGTTATCTTATCCACTTCGCTGGAGCCATATCTGAAGTACACCGGTTGAACCCTTTTCAGCGGGCTCAAAAAACTCTTTCGGCTCACCTGGAACACCGCAAGGGGGAATAGCATCCGCTTGGGCGTGAGGACGGCGAAGCGCCATGCGTGGAAGTGGCATTTCACTCGGAGCGGTAGCTCGGAGTCTTGCCAGCCTGTTACCGAATCGACGTCGATCGTGGCACGACGCGGTGTCAAATCCTTAATTTCCTCCTCTAGCAATTTGCGACGGCCGGCCTCATCCTCATTGGCCGCTGACAAACGACGGTCCAGAGCCTCCTGCCCTCTGAAAACGACCTCAAGCGTGCCTTCCAGACTTCCATCTGGTTGCAGTTTCAGTTCGGCATTGCGCTCGATCGTCGACGATTCGGTTGCGGGGGTATGAACCTCCAGAATTTGACCACCAAGTTTTTCCCAAGTGACACCCGTTGTGTCCGTCTCGAACCACGGCACCACGCCGTAAGGACAAAAACGGCTGGCCGGATCAAAATAAAGGCTTTCCCCCTTCAGTCGCACAAGGACAATCATCGCATTCAATTGCGAGGCATCTAGTACCTCTGATTCGAAAATAGCAGAACGGCGATCAACGACCTCGACAATCGACGCGTCGAAACCTCCAGCGCGAGCCAGAGCGGTGAACAAGAAGTTGATTTCATTGCCGTAGCCATAACCTCGACGGAAAATGTCTTCCGCACTCTTGTTCTCCTCTAGGTGTTCGCGTTTAGCTTCCTTCTCAGTTTTTGTGGGCTCGTAGCTGAGATATCGAACTTGTTGAACACGTGAGTAAAGTTTGCGCAGTCTAGTCTCCGGCGGATCGCCAGGAGGTGCAATCTCGTTTGCCGCGCGCTCCAGGAATTTCGTCTTCTCGATGAACTTTTCTGCTTTCTCCGCCTGAAGCCTGCCGATGCTCCTCCAGTAGTCACTCACGTAGCCCGCAACGTAGAAGAAGTGCACTCTGCTATTCAGCAAGGACAAAGGTGGCATGTACTCCTGATCTTCAATCGGCGCGACATTGTTCACCTCCATCCGCATAGTTCCGTCGGGATACCAGGAAGGCGAATTGTCAGAGAGGCGGACCTTTGCAAAACTTAGGTGCCCACCTTTCACTGGACGAATGACAAAAACGGCGTGGCGCGTAAACAGCTCCTCCTGGACGGTCCAGGTCGCGGTCGGAATGGTCCAGCCCTCCTTAAAGGTGTAACTTGCGGGATTGCGCACGTAATCGGGCAGGCGCTCCTTCCACCGCATCGTGTACGCGTATTCGATAACAGAGCCAACTTCTACGCCCGGCAGGGCAAAGGCCTTGGCCTCGTACAAGAATCTGCGGTACTTCGCGACCACTTTATCGAAGGTGGTCCCATCAAAAGTAATCACGTTGCCGTTGGGCCGCACGGTGCGTCCGCGGATACCTTCAATCGTGATGCTCTTCGCCAAGTAAGGGATCTCGACATCCGCGTAGGCTCTACCCTCTTCCGTAAGAATCTTGATGCGCAACCACTCCGTCTGAATACGTTTCTCGTCATCCGTGTAAACCTGCCGCTCGAGGATCATGGCCGAGGAGCCGGGATTTGCAGGGTTGTCCTTGAGCGCCAAATCATCTTTGGGAATCTCCTGCCAGGTATCGGGTATCTGTGCAGGCAGTTCCGGAACAATCGAAAGCAAACAGGCAACAAAGAAAATACCCTGTGCCACGCTCCGGAGACGTCGCATGGGTCTCCTCTCCGCCGAAGGGCGACAGCCACAACCAGGTAATCCGCGATGGTCGCGGCTGAAAAATCTCTTTCTACCGGTTCGCGAAGGTGATTGAACGCTGTTTATTGCAAGCTTGCGGTCCCCGATGTTGGCCGAAATGGCTGCAGCGATATCCGCAGCAGGGATCGACGCCTGCAATGGACTGCCCGAAACGAACGAGGCGGCAAGGGGGTTTCCACTAAACTGCATTGTGGAGGGGGACACAGAGTTCGTTCCATTAACAGTAAGCATGAACCCTGTGCCACCCGCGATAGCTGAACTTAGATTCAGAGATTCGCTTGCTAGTGAGGGATTCGGATCAGCTGCAGGCGGGCTACTGGAGCCAATGCTGCACCTCACAAACGATCCCGACCCCACTAGATACATCATCACTCCTCGAGGCGGAAGCTCGAAAAGTCCGGCCGCAACCCCAAGCAGATGTCTTCCACGACGGCTCTGAAGGACTCTGTTGTAATGTTCATCGCTCTCCCTCTCTCAGAGGTTCCAGCGAGTCCCACGCCTCAAGTCAGCCTGCTAGAATGACCCGCTGGTAGCCTGCAGGGTCGGTCCTTGGAACAGTTGGGCGGATTATCAACCCGAGCCGAACAGCAGCGCAAGCGACAAGAGGCGCCAGCATCCCAGTGACGCCCTTTGTCATGCCAGCCTTTAAGTAGTGACGCAACAAGAGAAACGGTTTCATCGATTGAATGATCTGCAGCACGCTCAAAGGCACGCAGCTGCCTCCGCAATGCGCTTAGACTCAACGAGTTGTGGGCACAAGCACGAATAGGATTTTCAGGCACTTTGCTTTGGGCATTCGCAGGGTCGTGGGCCCAGTAGCGACCTTCCCGGCTTCCACACCTGTGGGTCGGAATCGCGAGTTGTGCTGTACCTGACCGGGTAATCGGAAAAATGGTAATGGAGCCGGATATATCGTCCGTGACCACCTGGCACTACAAGGGTTCACCCCAATGGTTATGTCCAACCTGGTTCTAGCTGTGTCCGAGCGGCCAACTTGAGCGCATAATTGACCCCGAATACAACAAGAACACATAGCTCCTGTCGTGGCTCCGAATGACCGTTTTTGGCCAAAGTTGTCTGGGGAAATAAACCTAAATGACGGCAGGCGTCTTTTTGGCCGCTTGTACGTCGAACCGGCCCGGCGTTGCCTGTTAGTTTTGATAGTTTCGACGTACCCGCGGGAAGAATTAGCCTTGGCGGCCCTGGAGGCGGGCACGTAAGTGGCCCGGACCTCGCAGAAAAATCCGTAAAGCATTGAGGTTGAGCGCTTGTCCTCTAAACGCGAGAGCATTCTGATCGTCGATCCTGACTCGGCAGCGTTAAAAGTGCTTCAGGAATTAGTGCGTTCCGCGGGATATCAAGTGGCGGTTTCGCCCTCCCAAGCCGAAGGATTCCAGCTTGTTCGCGATGTTGGCGTAGACCTTCTTCTGTTATCTGCAGATCTGAATGATATCCAATGCTGCGACGCGCTGGCTGAGGTGAAAGGAAGCAACGCGACCTCCGGCACGCGCGTCATTTTACTGACCGACGGCACAGGAGCTGAGCGGGCGCGGGGGCTCGAACTTGGCGCCGACGAGGTCCTCTCTTTCCCCTGGGAGCCAGTGGAATTGCTCGCGCGAATTCGCGTACAACTCCGCCAAAAACGCGACCTGGATGAAATGCGGGAGAAGACGCGCATTGCCGATGAGGGCAGGGAAGTGGCGCAAACCGCGTTCCAAGCGGTGGCGGTTACCGAGAAAATGACCCGCGATGCATTTTCCCTGGCGCGCGCCCTGAAGATTGGTGTGTCAGTGCTTTTCGCGATCGCTATCCTCATTGCCGGGATTTTCCTGCTGTATTCCCGCCGGGCTGACAAGGAGGCGCGACGGGCGTACGGGGTGATTGCGCAACTGGAGCGCAGCGCGCATCGCCAAGAGCAGTTGGTGGCGGATGCCCGCAGCGCCCGCGCGGATCTTCAGCAATCCGATGTACTTCGACAGAAGCAGCAGCTCCAACACCAATCAGAAGAGCTGCGGCAGAAAATCTCGGGCGCTGGAGGCGAAGAAGTCTCGGCGCTCCGCAAGCAGCTTCAGGAGACCAACAATCGCCTGCGGCGGATCGAAACGGAATCGCAGACCGCGGAAGAGGTGATTCGCGCGTACGCGCCAAGCGTTTGCCTGCTCCACGTTTCGGTCGTATTCCTTGACCATTCCTCGAGACGACCGCTGCGATACGCCGGCATCACCGGCAACGGCGAGCCTCTGAAAGACAGCGACGGCAATCCGGTCTACACGCTGGAAGGCCGCGCGCCGGAGGTGCGGGCCGACTTCTTCGGCACCGGGTTTATCGTCGGGGAGGGAACGATTCTCACGAATCATCACGTCGTGCAACCCTGGTGGAAAAATGACGAGCTCGGCAGCGTTCTCAGCCAGGGGCTCGATCCGGGAATTGGGGAGATGATCGCGTACTTTCCGGACTCGTCTGCCGGGGTCAGCGTCAGCATTGCGCAAGTTTCGGAAGAAGCCGACCTGGCAGTCGTGAAAGGCGATCTCGCCGCTCTTAAACGGCCGCCCCTAAAAACGGACGCGCGGAAGGAGGCCGCTGTCAGCGGCGAACCGCTCATCTCCCTCGGTTACGCAACGGGCATTAACGCCATGCTGGCACGTGCGGGCGAGGAAGCCGTGGACCAGATCGCCAAGGCCACCGGAGGAGATGCGGACAGAGTGGTAAACGAACTCGTCCGCCGCAAGCTCGTCCGTCCGCTGATCACGCAAGGGCATATCGGCGATGTTTCCGCCGATAAGATTGTCTATGATGCGCAGACCACTTCCGGAAGCTCGGGAGGACCGCTCATTAACAAGAATGGGCAAGTTATCGGGGTAACCTTTGCGGTGGTCCGGGGTTTTGGAGGCTCCAATTTTGGCGTTCCGATTCGTTATGCGCAGCCGCTGCTCAAACGGTGAGCGTGGCGCCGGACACGCGTGAGGATGCTCTACCCGCTCAAGAACCATTTGCGACGCGTTTCTGCAGCCGCTGCGGGCTACGAATTACGCCCTGCGACCCATGTCACCTCTGCGCGAGGCAGGTTTGACCAGCCAAGCCCCTCCAAGCGCGTAAACTAAGCGCGACGTGAAAACGAAAGGGAATTACGGGATCGCTTCGCCGCGAATCGTGGCAGCCCTCTTCGGTTAGGGATGTTTGCTGTTGCTTGTGGCTTCTCTAGTGCATTCCGCATGGCGGTGGGTGTGGAATCGCCATGCAGTCCAGCGACAATCGAGCGGGCTCCGTTCTGGAAAACGCCGCTATCGAGGGGTCAGGGACCGCGTGACGGTGAAAGAAGGTGACGCTCGGAAGCTTCCCTTTGCCGACAGTACTTTCGACGTGGTGGTGTCGAACTTCGTAGTTCATGAGCTGAAGAGCCGTGCGGACTGACAACAACTGTTGTGCGAGGTGGCGCGCGTATTGAAACCCGGAGGGCGCGTGGCGCTCGTGGATTTCATCTTCAAGGACGAGTGTGTCGTGGACCTGAGGAAGTTCGGAGTGAAAACTGCGCGAACGCGGGATGGAGTCCTCTCGTTCAGGGTTTCGGCGATTCTGAATTTGGGCGCGGTTAGGACGTATCACGTTGTCGGAAGGAAAAGGTAGCGTGCTATCCCGTCCGATAGGTTGGCTTTTGCTTCATCGAACCGCACTTGCATCTGTCTTGTTGGTGCGGCCTTGGCAGCTCCTGCTTTCAGCGGCTCCAGTCCGACTGATATGCTGGCGTGGTCCCTTCCACCAAACTCATGTTTCCTCCTAATATGAAGCTAAAGCCGTGCATCATATAGAGGACCAAGCTATGGATTTAATCCATTGAGAGCTATTTTCTGCACCCTCGTAGCGTTTTTTGCGTGCGGATGCGCCGCGCGCAACCCCCCAACCACCAAATCGCCTACGCCGCTGTTTGTCAAGGCGATTCAAACGATAAAACACTCCATAATCCCTATTGCGTGCGGCCAGGCCGTTCTTGATAGCGAGACCAAGGAACAGAAAATCCAAGTCATATTGGTTGAAGGGACTGGCTTTTTTGTCGCAACAGACGGCACTTTTGTTACAGCAGACCATGTGATCGAGGGCGCGCTCAACCCGACAAGCCAAATTCCTTGTCCACGAATAGGCTTCACCTTGCCGGAGTCTGGTGGGTGGGATACAGAACTACCGCCGACCTTCCGGCCTGATTTTTATGAGTTTGACGCCGGAGCGTGCAAGCGAGATAAGCTCCTTGATGTTGCACAGTGTCGAAGCAAAAGGGCCATCGACCGCGTGCATAACATAGCGCCGGTGACATTCGAAGACGCAATTCAACCAGATGGGACGCCGGTAGCTTTCACTGCCTTCCAACATCAAATCCCGTTCAGCTCGATAGGAAACGTCTCGGGATATGCGACGCCCCAGAATGGCCCACAAGAAATCATAATGGACAAACCTGGATGGCCTGGAGCAAGTGGAAGTCCATTTTATCTTGCCAATGGCAGAGTCATTGGAATGCTCCAATTGTCGGGAACTAGGCAAGGCTCTGGTCAGGCTATGGGAAGGCCAAGCCGCTTCATAAAAGACTTCTTGCGTGACGCTAGAAGCCAACGCGAAGGCTCAACCATAGCCGACCGTTCCTTTACTGCTGTCCATGGCTGGAATGTACGTTTACACACACCGGTATGCAGCGAAAGAGACCGTGCGAAAGCATCAGCCTTTTCGGAAGTGACAAGGGGAATAGATCTGCGGATGCAGCCCCACGCGGAAAAATCCGAAGTAGATCAAGTGCCTTGGTAAGGCACCACCAGGCTAAACCGGCGCCATCTTTAGCTTGGCGAAGAGTCACTTGAATCCGGCAGCCTTCACCAAGGTAGCTGCATCCGTGCCAGGAATGGATCGGTTCCTCACCCAGCGGAGATTTCTCTTTTGTGGCGGTTGCGAATCGCTTTCCGCTACGGTCATACGTGACCAAGCCATCACCTTTTCAAGACGCACCCGATTACTCGATCTATCGAGACTTATCCGATGAGTGCCGAGCGGCCTGCGATTCTTGCGGAACTTTCGGGGTCATTCAAGAGTGAAAGGGACGTAGATTAGCTTGCCCTCGCGCTGTACCTGCAACACGACGGCGCCCCCCGGGCCGATCGTTTTCAGGGCTGCGCGCAGTCGCTCTAGCGTAGTCATTGGAGTAGTATTCAAACTGCGGATCACGTCTCCAGGAACAAGGGGTACAGTAGGCGTCGAACCGCTCACTCGGGCGGTGACGACGATTCCATACGGATCTCTCAATCCTTGCAACATCGGAGCGGTCTTTTTGTCAATTTCCACGCCAATGATGCCAAGTTCCGGGACTAGGTTTCTATTGGGATCCGCAAGGGAAACGAGTTGATCGATGTTTTCCTCGACCGCAGCGACGTTGAAAGTTTCCTGTGCCGTCCCCCTAAGAACAGTGACTTGCACCTTCTGCGAAGAATCCCGCAGAAGGAAGTAGTAGTTCACGGTGGGCAGGTTGTCCGCAGGCTGCCCGTCAATAGAGACCAAAATGTCGCCAACCATTAAGCCCGCTGCTTCCGCTGGGCTCCCAGGAAGTACGTCCGAAACGATAACACCATACTTCTGACCCAATTTGAGTCCCGCAGCCATTGCCGACGTGATGGTTTGAATCCCAATGCCGATCTCCTGTCTACGCAAATGTCCAAATTGCTTCAGCTGTCGATAAACGGTTCTGACGGTCGCAGAGGGAATGGCAAAACCCAGACCTTCGTTCCCCCCTGATTGAGACAGGATAAATGTGTTTACGCCAATGACCTCACCGTTCAGATTCACAAGCGGCCCTCCGGAGTTCCCCGGGTTGATCGGTGCGTCAGTCTGGATGTAGATAAGCGGGGAATCAGGATCCAGTTGTCTTGCGACAGCGGACACTAATCCATGAGTTATGGAATTCCTCAGCCCCTCGGGACTGCCAAATGCAAAAACAGCGTGACCTTGTCTTACGTCCCGATAGGACGCAAGTGGCAATACCGGAAGCTTTGTGTTTTCGATTTTGAGGAGTGCGAGGTCTTTCTCTTGTGCAATACCGACAATTCGTGCTGGGACGGTGTCGATTCTCGCTGAGATAGCAGTGCTGAGCGAACCATCGGAGTTGAGCGGTGGCAGAATAATTTCAACGCGTTGCGCTCCGTTCACCACGTGGGCATTCGTCACAATGTATCCGTCCGTGTCGATGACGAATCCTGAACCACTTGCGCGCTGTCGCCCAATTACCGCCCCGGCGTTTCCTCGGCCACTGTCTTCCATTGGTGCATAGGCGGTCACAATGATCTGTACGACGCTCGGCGAAACTTTCTTGATTAGGGCGTCTACCGCGGAGTCAAATTGGTTGACTGTCGTGGGAGTAGAACGAGATTGAGGGAGAGCCTGGGCTGCGGTCAGCAACAAAGTACAATGAAAGAAAATCGCGCGCCAGCGGAGTCTCATGGGTGACCGGAAGTGATGAGATAGCACGATATGCACTCGACGCGTACCCGGTTTGGCTACTCTCTCGTTCAGCACAATCCTTGGTCGTTTGACCCGATTTTTCGCCTGTACAACTTGCCAACAGCTCGCTACAAGCTTGACAAGCTATGACTCACACACGATCACGGAGCTACTGATAGTTTTACCAGTCGTTCGAGGAGTGCTTTTGGTCCAAGATGTTCGGTTATTGAAATCGCAGTGTAGGAATGCGCTGCAAGCACGTTGTGTCCGCTTGACCTCCGTTCTGGGTGATGCGATCAACCTTTGCCGTCTTACGTAGGCAGGAATGGACAGAGGACACCTGAGCCCTGAGGGTGGCCGCCGTCCGCCGGGGACCGATCTAAAGCAGGATTACTTTGAGCTGGAGCCCGAGAGAATTATTTACACGATCTAGTACTCTTGAATAATTCCCGAGTGGATATCAGTGACCGTCTAAGTCGCACTTCATGAGTCTGTTAACTACCGCACTTCGATTGGCATCCGAGTTGCACAGGTTCTCAATTGGTTACCGCTTTTAGACTCTCAGCTGTTCCCCGCGGGCTATAGGCCACCGGTTACTGAAGGGCAATGCAAACAAAAGGCAGCGGTCCACGTGTGCGGGAGGGTTTGTGAAAGGACGCGAAGAAGTACGGAGTTCTGATTCTCAGGAAGCCGAAGCGATTCGACGGGCTCAGCGAGGCGACGCCAACGCCTTTGAGCTGCTCTATCGCTTACACAGCTCGCGCGTCTTTGCCCTTTGTCTTCGGATGTTGAAAAACACTGCCGAAGCCGAAGATTTGACGCAGGAGACGTTCCTGACCGTATTCCGCGCACTTGGCACGTTTCGCGGCCATTCCGCCTTTTCCTCTTGGTTGCATCGCGTGACGATAAACCGTGTGCTGATGCATCTCCGGAGGAAACCCCTCACCGACGCCTCACTCGAAGAAATCATCAGAAGCGGTGAGGAATCCGGCAGCCCCCGAAAGGAGCTGCGCCACTTTGATCTGCGATTAAAGGGATTGACTGATCGGCTCTCCATTCAGAAAGCCATCGCTCAATTGCCAGGACGCTTAAAAGGAACCTTCGTACTCCATGACCTCTATGGCTGCGAACACGGAGAGATTGCGGAAATCCTCGCTTGCTCGACGGGGGCTTCCAAGTCTCGATTGCATAAGGCTCGCCGCCGCCTCCGCGAGCTACTGCCGAGCTGGCCGCCTAGCGGCACTCGCCATGAGCTCCATGCAATAGGCTAGCCAGCCCTCCAAACTGATGCTTGCATTGGACTAGGAGCCACAGCGGCTCAAGCAAGAGGGGAAGCTCGACTCGAATCGTCGAAAACTGACTTACCTATCCGGGAGGTTGCCTGCCATGGAAGCTAGGACAGCGGTTCTTCGGCCCGTTCTGCACAAAAAAGAGACTCTCGAATTTGAAAACAAACTGCGGGCCAAGATCGTCGGGCAGGAAGCAGGGATCGAAGCGTTGGTGGAGTTGTATCATCAGGTTTTTTGCGCGGGCCTGAACGCGCCAAACCGACCGATAGGCACGCTTCTTTTTCTCGGCCCGACCGGGACGGGGAAGACACGCTTGGTCGAGGCTGCCGCAGAGATCCTGTTTGGGGATTCGCGCGCGGTCGTCAAAGTGGATTGCGCAGAGTACCAGCACTCGCATGAGATTTCCAAGCTCATTGGTTCGCCTCCGGGATACCTGGGGCATAGGGAAACCCATCCACTCATCACTCAGGACGCCTTGAAGCAGTTTCACACCGATAAGCTAAAGCTAAGTTTTCTGCTATTCGATGAAATTGAAAAGGCCAGTGACGCACTCTGGCAATTGTTGCTGGGAATCCTGGACAAGGCCACTCTCACATTGGGGGACAACCGCCGGGTGGATTTTTCGCAGACCTTGATCTTTCTAACCTCCAACTTGGGTGGCCGCGCCATTACCGATTTGATGTCAGATGGTTTTGGGTTCGTTCGCGCACTGGACAAGCCGACAGCCAAGCTCGATGAGCAGGTGAAAGCAACCGCAGTGGAAGCGGCACGGAGGAGATTTCCCCCCGAGTTCATGAACCGGCTCGACAAAATAGTGGTATTCGGTCCACTTCATTACCAGCAACTGATGGAAATCTTGGAGATCGAACTCGACTACTTGCAAGATCGCGTGCTTCAAACAGTGAAGGGTCAGTTCGTGTTTCGCGTGACGCGTCCGGCGAAGTATTTCTTGCTACAAGAGGGGATGGACAAGAGGTATGGCGCGCGCCACTTAAAGAGAGCGCTGGAGCGGAATCTCGTGCATCCGCTAGCAAATCTGCTCGCGACGGAACAGGTGAAACCGGGAGACAGGCTGTGCATCGACTGGGACGGGCGGGTCGGTCGCCTGGTGTTCTGGAAAGAGGGCGCGGCTCCGCAGCTAACCGTCCCTGTGCAAATTGGTCACGCTGCGAGTGGCCGCACCGTCGAATTTCCTTCGCCGTCGCGAGGACGTTAGGTCGCGCGGAAACCCAGGGGATTGGTTATGAACGTGATCTGACGACTCGGGATCCGGGCGCTTGCTCACCATCCTTCTTGCATATGGCCGCCACCTGGGCATACACCGCGCCAGTGGCGCCCATATTCCCGAAGAGCAGGTAAATAGCCGTGCTGGCAGGCGAACAGTCTACACGCCGGTTGACCGATAGGTGAAGCTCGTCTCCGTAGTTTTGGCCGCTTCGACAGTGATTTCCTGATCGAGTTCGCCTAGGCTTTCCTGCCAGACCTTCAGGTGGTAATGACCTGCGGGAACACCCTCAAGACGAAACTGGCCTCCGGCTCCAGAGACCACATAGTAGGGATTCTTCGCAACGACAACATATGCGGTCATCCACTTGTGGACGTCGCAGCGAACCGTTACGCGGTCCGCGCGCGCCAACGTTATTTCTTGTGGGACCGCACCGACGGGCATGGCTTTGTTCACTTCCCGATTCGCATAGCTAATGACGTGGACGTTGTGTAAGCACATGTCGGTGTTCCCCAACTTGAGCTCTCCCCCCTTCATCAGGAGGACATGGGGGACAAACGCGGATTCCTCGATCGCCCGGACCGCGTAACTGGAGGACGCGGCCGACTGTTGACTCTCTTGGCGACGCAGCTTGCCATTCAGTGACGGCGGCTGGGACGTTGATCGACTCCAGGCGATAGTATTTCCCAGCAGGGCCAGGCCGCCCAGTGCGCCCCAGAGGCTCAGCTTCTGAAACTTATTATTCCTCTTCATCTGACGTCTCCTCGCATACATTTCTCGGCGCTGTGGGTCGTAGCGGCCATCACGACAGAGCAGGACGTGGATGTTTAACACGGAATTTCCCTTTAATCTCGAAAACGGGAACCATTGTATGCCCATTTCGCCTGCTCGCATGGTGTGTGAAAAGATTTTCATCAGAGCGCCCCCAACGGAAGCTGGAAAGGCTGATTTTGTGTTTCACCTATCCGGTCGAAGCCTCCCCGATGTCGATTCTTCCCTCAGAGCCACATGAATACTGGCGTTGGTGAAATCATAAGCCCGCTTACCCCGATTTCAAAAAGGGAATACGGGGTCTAACCTAAAGTGATCAATGCGGCTTAGGCGGTGGCTGAAAGACGTCAGGCGGCTCCAAAATAACAGTGCTTCCACAGATTGTCTTGGGAGAGCGAGCGCTCCGTCAACTGTCGTATCGTACGTTCGCGAGTGTCGCTCCAACAATGCCCCCATCGGCGGAATCGATGGTTACCAGGACGCCCTCGACTCCCGGCGCAGGCCCAGCTGAGTCTGCCGAGAATTTCTCAAGGAGGGAGGAGGCAAAATTGAGCTTCGCAGCACCATCTGTTGCCTTCGAATCCTGCGAAACCGGCTGGACGGTATATATCTTTACAAGCTTCCCGCTTAATGGCTCCCATTTGCCAGAGAAAATGCTGGTTTCCTCACGCTCCTCACACTCTATGCGGAAAACCTCCAGCTTGAAATTCATCTACAGTATCTGCCAGACGCTGTACTCTTGGCCGTCATTGCAACTCGTCCTCAACAAGCCGCTCTTCAGCGTTAACAGTCAGGCGCTAATTGCCACCGAGCTGGACGCCTCACCAAGCGGAACGAATCGGAGTACGGACATTCACCTGACAAGCCCGGAGTGGACTTAGAGGGTTCGCATCTTGCTTACTGGCACTTTTAACAGTTTCAGCCTGTGCGGCCCGCCGACTACGCTGCCGGGGCGGCTTCGCGGTTGCCAAGCAGGGTTCGTCCGCACAAAGCGCCAGCAGAGCCAAATCGCTGGAAGGAGAGTTCACTGGTCGATAAATGTGGGTTACCGATTGGGAATAGAGCTGGTGACGGCCAGGGATACCAGCCCAATGGAATCGGATTCACCATGACACGCAAAAAGGCACTGTGAATTTAACTTAAGGAGGAGTCTAGTGAAGCAGAAACTCGTGGTCCTGATGGTCTTGGCTGGCATCTGTTTTGTATACAGCCCGCGAGTCCGTGCCCAGGCTGGAGGATCATCGCAATCCACCGCCAAAGGGCAGGCGGACATCGACCAAAACATTGAATTACTCCGGAAAGACATCCGTTCTGGGAAGAAGCAACTGCTCGCCGCTAATCTGAAACTTACGGATGACCAGGCAACCAAGTTTTGGCCTGTCTACGACCAGTACACGGCCGAGCTGACGAAGATTGGTGATCAGAAGACGGCACTGCTAAAGGAATATGCGGAACAGTGGGGCACTATCAGCGACGAGCAGGCGTCGAGCCTGATCAAGCGCTCTCTTTCATTGGATGGGCAGGTTAACCAATTGCGGGTTAAATACCTGCCGATCTTCAGCCAGGCTGTACCGGGTAAGGTGGTTGCCTCGTTCTTTCAACTCGATCGCTACATTCAGGCGCTGATTGATATCCAACTGGCGTCTCAGATTCCGGTTGTTCAAGCCCAGGAGTAAGTGTCCGCCGAATCGACCGAAGCGGGCCGTCGTCGTTCACCTGTGCGGTTGCGTTGCGGATGCGCATACGCGCGCGGTCATGATCCGCGTGGACTTATGACTGGCGAGCAACAGCAAGCCGCTCTTGTCGCCAGTCACAAGATAATCGGCGTTGCCAGCTTCCGCCAGAGCCAGCAAGAAGTTGTCGCCAGGGTCGGGTGAGCGTTTCACGCGCGGTCGCTCCTCGATGTCCTCGGCGAGTTTTTTGATCTGGTTGACCAGGCTGTCCCTGGCGAATTGGTACGGTGTCAAGGTTCAACGCAATGTCACATTGTGTTAGACCGAAGCAAAACAACAAATCGCCAACCACAGGATAGTGCAGGGGTCGCGGACCAGCGTAGCGGTCAGAACCCTTCAATCATCCAGACATTGCTGTTGTAGACGTCGCCGGCTATGGCGAGGTAGCGGCCGTCCGGTGAAGGTACGCCCCACATGTAAGCGCCCGGTCCCTTGATCTGCCACAGCACCCGGGCGTTCCCCTTGAGGTCCACAGAGAGAAGAGTCTTGCTTTGGGGCGAGACGGAGCCTAC
>WNGG01004690.1_pt1 | contig 20501 bp, 17 predicted proteins | sample 5400661 | NCBI WGS metagenome assembly WNGG01 (sample SAMN13153372, study PRJNA577476) | soil metagenome | isolation source: 100 cm soil or saprolite under Garry oak tree replicate 1 | place: USA:California | collected 2016-06-15
AGTCATTCCGTCCGAAGGGTTGTGCCGACCGACATTTGATTGGCGCGCTGAAGAACATAAACCCATCGCTGCTGTCGACTGTCAGTCTTTCACATATTCTTGTTTGCTGCTTTTCTCCTGTTCGAGTTCTTCGGCCTTGCGTTCTTGTTCGACGCAGCCGCGCCTTCCACCGTGATTTGATTCTCGACCTTCTTCACGCAAGTGACGCGCTTTGTCTGGCTTGTCGCAAGAGCTTTTTGAATGCCCTTTTTGACCGAGCCTGTGAGCGCTACGACTCCTGCGTTGGCGACAACATTGATCGATAGGTCCTTCAGCGATTTCGTTGATGCCAGTTTGGCTTTCACGTCCTCGGTGATCTTGGCGTCGCTCACTGTTGAGCAATCGATCGCCGCAGCTTTGGGCTTTTTGGGCTTAGCGTTCTTGTTTTGCGTTGCATAAACAGTGCTGACCAACAGCAACACTAGCAGAAATAGGGGGACTCTCTTCATGACTTTCTCCTTGTGGTTTGCGAATTGGATTTCACCGACGCATAACCCAGAAAGCACGGTCGGTGATCTCGATCATACTACGAGAATCAGCACGAGTAATCAACCATCCAGAGTGCGCCGAGCGTTTTTCGTTAGACGTATTCCAAAGCTCGCACTTGGGTCACATCGATCATTGATCGATGGAACCCAATGAGCCGGATGAGAGAGTATTATCGACCGCGCCAGTCGGAGAGAATCTCGCGAGCTGCGTTGTGACCCGGCGCGCCCATCACCCCGCCGCCTGGATGCGTTCCCGACCCACACAAGTAGAGGCCTTCGATTGGTGTTCGGTACTTCGCCCAGCCCGCAAGCGGGCGCATGAAAAACAACTGGTCGAGCGTCAGGTCTCCGTGAAAGATGTTTCCGCCCGTTAGCGAGTACTCACGTTCGAGATCGAGCGGAGAGATGACCTGGCGATGAATGATCGAGTCGTGAATGTTAGGCGCGTATTCGGCCAGTGCATCGATGCAACGATCGGCGAATTCGTTTTTTATCGAATCCCAATCGGCGTCTTTCAATCTGTACGGCGCGTATTGCGCGAACATGCACATCACGTGCTTGCCCGCGGGCGCGATCGAATCGTCGTAAGTCGTCGGTATCGTGACTTCCACAAGCGGATGCTCGGACGGTCGCCCGGCCTTGGCGTCTTCCCACGCGCGGTCGACGTATTCCATCGACGGACAGACATGAATCGTAGCCCTGTGTTGAGGCCCGAGAGTCGATCCGGGAAACGACGTGAAATCTGGAAGCCTGTCGAGCGCAAGATTGATCTTGATCGAGCAGCCTTCCATTCGAATGTTTTCCACCTCGCGGCGAAATTCCTCGTCGAGGTCACTCGCGTGAACCAGCCTTAAAAATGTCACTTTCGGATCGGCATTCGAGATCACTACGCGAGCGTGAATCTCGTCGCCGTTCTCAAGCGCGGCTCCGTAAGCGCGTCCGTTGCGAACTAGCACACGAGCTACCGAAGCTCGGCTCCTGATCTCCGCGCCGCGAGATCGAGCCGAGCCTGCGATAGCTTCGCTGATGGCCCCCATCCCGCCGCGAACGAATCCCCACAATCCGCGAATGCCGGTCGCGCCGCCCATCACGTGATGAAGCATTATGTAAGCGGTGCCGGGCGTCGAGGGTCCGCCATTCGTGCCGATCACGCCGTCCGTCGCAAGCGTGGCTTTGATCTCGTCAGACTCGAAGCGCTCGTCGAGATAAGCCCGCACGCTTTGAGTCATAATCTTGACCAGGTGAACGATATCGGGATCGCGAAATCGAAGCGACTCAAGACCCAGCTTGCCCAGCTCGACCAAATCACGCAGCTTTCGCCGGATGATGTTTGGAGGAGTCCTTAACAACAATCCTTCAACCCATTCACCAAGCCTTGCAAGTTGGTGTTCGTATTCCGGATAGGTTTCAGCGTCGCGCTTGGAAAACTTCGCCAGCTCTCTTTGCGTAGCGGCCATGTCTTGCCAGAAGAAAAGGTGTCGGCCGTCCGGGAACGCGGAGAAGAAAGCGGGATCTTTCGGATAGAGGTGATATCCGAAGCGTTCAAGCTCGAGCTCGCGGATGATCTTGGGTTGAAGCAGGCTGCACAGATAAGAGAGCGTCGAGACTTTGTAGCCGGGCCACACTTCTTCTGTGACGCATGCACCGCCAATTACCTCGCGCCGTTCGAGCACGACGACTTTCAGGCCGGCTCGCGCGAGATACGCGGCAGTCACGAGTCCGTTGTGGCCCGCACCTATGACGATCGCGTCGAACTCGTTCGCCATCATTTGCCTCGGTGCGCGCGGATCCAAAGCTCGTCGACAGAGCCTTCCTTGAGCATCTTGGTGATGTAAACAATCTGGCCGGTGTGAGTTGCCAGATGAATAGCGATGTTGAAGATCACGTCAAAGATAGTTGGAACGTAGTTCGGCTCGTCGCTGGCGTCGAGGAATCGCGAAGTGTCGAACGAGTCCAGTGTCTCAGAGGCTTGATTGATCGTCTCGTCAAAGATTGCGAGCAGTTGCGCCCTTGGGATTGGTCCGCGCTCGGCGAATTCAGCCGGCCGGTCGCGCTTGTAGTCGATGCCTCCGACTCCGCGCGAGAGATAATGCCGCATCGAGCCTGACAGGTGAAGCACAAGATTGCCAACGGAGTTGCTGTGCTCGTTTGGCCTCCACCAGAGCTGCTCTTCGGTTAGCTCTTCCAGACAGGCTTTGATTTGCGCAGGCAAAATTGTAGCAATGCGCCCGCGCAGAGCTTCAAGCGCTACGTTGTCGAGATTCTTTCTTGGTTCCATTGTTGCTCCAATATGATTAGAGAATAAGCGCAGGATTGTAATAATCGGAGGGCGGCTTTGCAATGCCGCTAGCGTAACATCGGGATGTCAGAAGCCGCCAGACTCCCGAGGAAGGTCTCGAAGGCCAATGTCCTCAGGAGTCTGCTCCGCCGCCTTTCCCTCAATAATGGCGGGCAAGTTCAAGCACAAAGGACTAAAACTGCACTTCAACCGTACGAACCGTCGCCACCCAGCGGATGGTCGTTGAACCAACGCCTGTTACCTTTATGACCAACGCATCGTTTGTATCATCGGCTTCCACATTGACATCCCAGAACGAGTCGTTCGCGCCCAGCATTTGCTTGATGCCGCTTCCGACAAGACTGGTCGTGCCACCCACATTCTTTATCACGCCGAGAAAGTGATGGCCCGCCGTCGTCCCTGAGGAAGTCTTGCCGACTACTAGTATGTCGAAGGAGAGCGCGCGTCCAGCAGCTATCGTTATTCGGGAGGAACTGCCATCTAGAAACAACTCGGTTGTCGTGGCGTCGGTGGTCGTTTGTCTTAAAGTGTAGACCGAGGTCTGAGCATCCCCTTGTACCGAGAACATGCCACTGGCAAGAGCCATCTCACCGAAATGCGTAGCGTTAGCCTGAAGGCCGCCTGGCACGACTGAGAAAAGCGCACCGGCGGTGTTGCCGAACCCGCCGCCCACAGTACTATCAGCGATACTCGCGGTATTGCTGCCACCACCGCCCACGGTACTGTAAAGGCTGCCGCTTGCGATGTTGCTTTGGCCGCCGGCCACGGTACTGTAAAGGCCGCTCGCCATGTTAGTACCGCCGCCGCCCACGGTGTTGTGAGAGCCACTCGCACTGTTGTTCTCACCGCCGCCCACGGCGCTGTGAGTACCATTCGCGGAGTTGAAGCTACCCCCGCCCACAGTACTCCAAGGGCCACTCGCGGCGTTGAATTCGCCGCCGCCCACCGTACTGTTACTGGCACTCGCGTTGTTTTGGGCGCCGCCTCCCACGATGCTATCAAAGCCGCTCGCGGTGTTGTTATCCCCACCGCCTACGGTGCTGGAAGTACCACTCGCGGTGTTGAATTGGCCGCCACCTACCGTGGCACCCACAGCATTGTCGAGCGTGATGTCACTATTACCTGCACGATTACCAAGTCCCCCTCCCACCGTTCCGAACCAGTCGGTCACCCGATTGCTGTTATCGCCTGCCCGCATCAGGCCTGAAGGGAAATTGATTGGGCCATTGAAGCCGCCTCCGCCAATAACTGCTCCGACCACTCCAGCCGTCACCCGATTGCCCGGCGCTGGTGTCCCATCACCGCCCGTACCCAGGAAGCCACCGATCAAGTTTGGCGGGCCAGGCACAGGACCCGGATTGACGGTCGTCGTCTCCGTCCGCCACTTGTTCGCCACCAGCACATCGCCCACGCTGGTGATCCTCATCCGCTCAGCTATCGTTCCTCCCGTTCCCGCAGTCCGGAAGATCACTGCCGCGTTGTCGTGCGCTCCAGAATCTATATATGCCTGGCCAGGAAATGCTGACCCGGTCCCGAAGAACTGTATCGCTGCTGATTGTGGCTGACTGGTTAACGAAGGCGCGGAGTAAATCCTCACCCCGCCGGTGTTGTTCTGCATGGCGATGTCTCGAGGAAAACCGGTAGTAAAGAAGATGTTGCCATTTACTATCAGGTCTTCGTTCACCATGAACTCAGGCGATACGGTATTCTGTCCCTTACCGTTTCCGCCCGACGACTTGCTTGGCTTTGTTAGTTTGGAGCCCGTTCCACTTTGTGGTTGTCGGGTACTATCTTGTGTGGCGCTTGCGGCTGTGGCGGCTGTGGTCTGGATTGTCCCGTCGGGAAACATAATTCCCTGACTCGCTCGGATCAATCCGTCTACATCGAGCCTGGCCCGCGGATGGGTGATGCCGATTCCGAGATTGCCTTCCGGCGTCAATCGCATTTGCTCGATGTCTCTCCCGCTGAGGAAATCTCCGATTCGGAAGGAGAGTGCGCCTCTTCCTCTTGTGATCTGTCCCTCTTCTCCGTTGTGAGCGATGACTGTGGTTGTGCGATTGTCATCGTCGCTCAGCACAGTCAACGAAGCGTTCCCTTCGAGCGGACCAATCGCTTGCGACTGCCGAGCAGTCATCAGCGACGCGTCGAAAGGCTGCAGACTTGCAGACAACTTCTCGATCGTCACTGAGCCGATCCTTTGACTGATTCTTCCTGCAAGGTTCTTTACAGTGACCACGCACAGATAGGCGTCGTCTGCCAGCGGCTCGGCCTGCCCGTCTTGTAAGCGCCAGTCGAGGACGTTGCCCCCACGCACCTCGTTGTCGAAGCGCTTCTTGCCCGCTGAGTCGTAGACCTCAAGCCTGATTTGCACGACAGAAGAGGGAGCCGTGAACCGCACTCGCTCGCCCGATACGGCTGCAGTAACTGGTGTGGCGGAACTCTTGTCGATGCTTGCGGTGGTCTGAGCCGCGGCAGCCGAAGAAAGCATCAATAACACAAGACTCGAAAGAAGCGTGCGCTTTTTGACCATGACGTCCTCCTAGAGGGAAGCTATGTCCGTCTGCAGAGACGGCGCTCTAACTGGGATGAAGCTGTTGCAGTATAAAACCGGCTGGCACCGAATGCAATCAGCGAGAGCAACATTAGCTACGCTCGAGCTGGGCGACGGTTTCAACGTGATAGGTCTGAGGAAACAAATCGATCACGGAGAGTCCACCAATCCTAAAGCCCAGATCGATCAAGACCCGCAGATCGCGAGCCAGCGTTGCCGGATCACAGGAGACATACGCGATCCGCGACGGCTTGAGCGTCGCGATCAGAGGAATCGCCGCCGACGCGCCGCTGCGAGGAGGATCGAGTAGCACAAGATCCGGAGAATTATGGGACCGCGCGCTGATTGAGCCGGCGAGCCACCTCTCGGCGCTGGTGTCGTGAAACCCCACGTTCGTTATGTTGTTTGCGCTCAGATTCTTGATCGCGAAGCTTATGGCTTCGCGATCAGATTCGACTCCGATCACCCGCTTGAATCGGCGCGCTAGCTGAATAGTAAACAGCCCGACCCCGGCGTAAAGATCAATCGCAAGCTCACCCGACCCTTCGCCGACTGCTTCATCGATCAACTCACCAAGCAAACCGGGATTAGCTTGAAAGAAAGTCGAAGGGCTGAAGTTGTAAATGGCGCCGCGCACCGTCCGCCTGAGCGCCCCTGCCGGTAAATCAGCAAAGGCTGGGGCAAAGGAGACTGCCGATTCGCCAGCCGCCATTTCTACCTGCCCAACATCGGCTTCGTCGGCAGCTGGGCGCAGCGAGCGAAGCGCTTCATTCAACTCCGGCAGGAGTATTGGACAGCTTTTGATATCACATACAACGTTTGAGCGTGCCCGGTTGAAGCCGATGCGGCCAGCTTCTTTGTCGATCTTTATCTGGGCCCGGCCGCGATAACCGAACTCCTCCCCGTGGAGAATTCTTATCCGATGTGGCCAGTCGATGCGGCCTATTCTCTCGAGCGCATCGCGAACAAAACCGACCTTGGCTTCAAGCTGCGCCTCATAACTTAGATGTTGAAGCTGGCAACCGCCGCAATCGCCGAAGTACTCGCAAGGCGGTTCGCGTCTTGACGGCGAGGGCTCCAACACCCGCTCGATCAACGCGCGAGCGAAGCTTTTCTTACGCTCGACGATTCCAACTCTGAGTCGCTCCCCGGGTACGGCAAGCGGAATGAAGACTGCAAGCCCGTCATATCGAGCCACAGCATCGCCGCCATATGCCAGCCGCTCGGCGGTCACTTCAATGCTGTCACCGACTTTGAGACACACATCCTTCACAATTTGACGATAGCAGTGGGCGCAAGCGTGACGCCAACTGTCACGCTTGACCGCGTAGCGGTCGCCTCTCGATAGACGGTGAAGATGGCCATCGAATTGGACCGCGTAGCGCTCACCTATTGCCCGGCCGACTGGTAGTTGCTCGCAGAGGTGACCGCTACGCGGTCTAAGATATGAGAAGCAGATCACAAATAGAACAAGCTGAGGCGAGGGATGTTGTTTATCTCGCGTAGCCGACGGGCCACGAAATTCTGAACCGTCTGTTCGTAGATCTCCTTGTCCATCTTCTTTCGGTAAGAGCGCAGTTGCGATTTCGCCTCTGCGCGAAGCTTTTCAATGTCCTCTTCGCTGCACGCTTTGGCAGCGCTCTCCAGGATCATGCGATCGATCGCGTCGAGGTCTCGCTCGAGCGCTTCCGCATCCAATTGTGTTGCCAGTTCGATCTCCACAGTAATCTCGTCTAGTCTCGCAAGCGAACGTTCGATCGCGTCCTTGAATTCGTTGTGAAGGGCTGCCGGCGCGCTTGAACTCGCTGCTCGAAGCTGCTCATCGCATCGCGCCAGGAAATCGAGAATAACCTCTTTCGAAAATGCGGCTTGTTTAGTCGCGGGCCGAGCGCTCGAGTCGGCCTCCGTTTGTTGCGGCGGGCCTGCGCCTCCCACCTGCGCGTGCCGATACTCGGCGTAGGCCGACTCAACCGCCTGCTGACAATAGAAGATCGAGTTTACCAATCGGTATTTGCGAGCGCGCGCGTCGTAATTGTCAAACGCCTCGTTGATGCCTCGCAGAACTATGTGAAGTGGAATGCCGGCGTTTTTCCAGCTTTCGACCAGCGCCCAATCTATCGGCGAGATCAGCATGTGCTTGCCCCGCCTGCGCACGAACTCTTCTTCGACCTCGGTGAAATAGTTGAAGTAGTTGAGTTGCCCGGCGGGAGCAGCGCCGATGTGGTCGATGCTTTCCAATGGAATATCAGACTAGCGGAGTGAACTCGCTTATGATGGCTCCTTCGATGCCCTCGAGCTGCTCGCGGACAACTTCCGCTTTGGTATCCGTCAATCTTAATCTCGAAGCTATCTCGCGAGCTGCTTCCTTCAACTCGCGGTGCAGCAAGTTTGCTATGCGTTCGCGTTCGGCGGCGGGGACCGCGTCGGGGTTGGCGTAGAAGGCGCCCACTTCAAAGCTCGACGAACCGGCGTCCTTCTTGGAGACGATGATCAAAGACGCAAAGCTGGGAACCGGATGCACCCGCGAGCGGCGGAACGCGTCGCGCATAAGCCGCTTGATATGCTCCTCGGCAAGATCGATCATGCCCGCTAACGACTTCTCGTCGGCGTCGGTCCAGTCGTTGTCAGTCAAATCCTGATAAAAGCGGCGCACTCCGTCTCGCGAATCGTCCTTGCTGGCGGCCGGTCGTCGCTCGATCTCGGACACCCGGTCGTTTATCCGGCGTCCCGCTTCTTCAAGCTCCTCATGCACTATTTCCGTAAGACGCTGGTGCTCCCTCGGTCGCATTCGCATAAGTCACCTCCACGGAACGCGATCTCAATCCGGTCCAAGAATACAATAGACGAACCCGGCGGCGCGGACAAGTCAGCTCAGTAGGTTTCTTCGTGACGAGATTTCCTTAGTCAACGTACGGGAAGATGTAGAATGGATGATGCGCAATGTACGGCGCCCACTCATTGGTCCGAGCAATGTCGAGTAACAAGCGCATCACAACAATTTTGATTGTGAGCGCCGTATTGAGTGCGGCGTTGCTGCTTCGGGTGATCAATCTGGAGGCTGATCCCTCAGCGCTGATCAGCCGCGATTTCATCACCGACGAAGGTTGGTGGGCGCACAACGCGCGCAACGCTTTATTCTACGGCCAATGGCGAATCGATCAGTACAACCTCCCGCTCTACTCTGCTTATCTCTATAACGCGCTGCTTTATCTGACTTTCAAGGTCTTCGGCATAAGCTTCACGACTCTGCGCATTCTCTCGGCGCTCAGCAGTTGGCTGACGGTTGTCTTGGTTTTTCTCCTGGTTCGCCGCGAGATCAACACACGGACTGCGGTGTTTGCGAGCGTGCTGCTGGGTTTCTCCAATCTTCACATCGAGTACAGCCGGACCGGCTTCACCGAAAGCCTGCTGGTTTTCTTCCTCGCTCTTACGATGTGGTTTTGGTCGCTCAGGCGCACGCGCATCCTATTTGCTTTTGTCGCCGGGGCGGCATTTGGGCTGATGATCGTGACTAAAATCACAGCTGTCTATTTCGCGCCCGCGGTGGTCCTGGTAGCAGCGACGGCGGCCGTCAGGCGATCCGTAAGCCGACGCGAGGCTCTGCTTTGGCTGTTCGGGCTCGTGCTCTCAACCGCGGCTTACTTAGTGCTGTTCATCCTGCCAAACTTCAGCGAGTGGCTTTGGTTCAATCTTCACAACGGCTCCGGGTCCGAATGGTCAACAAGACCTTCGAGTTTGTTGGAATCGATACCGCGACTGCTCGGATCGGCGTTCTATGCCGAGGTCCCTCTTATTACTGCGCTTACTTTTCTTTCGCTGTTGCTTTTGGTCGTAGGGGCGTCGCGACATGGCTTTAGGAAAGCGATCCGCGCCGCCGGTGAACTCGAGATAACCGGTTCGATGCTTCTGATCGGCTACTTATTCACTCTTGCTTTCACGCAGTATCAACCAGAGAGAAGGTTTCTTCCGGCATTGCTGTTGATGGTTGTGCTATCTGCAACTGTTTTGGGAAGAGGATGGGCGTCGCTGGAAGAGCTGTTGAGCGCGAAGAACCGAATGAACGCGGTCGGATGGTTCGCAGTCCTCTTTGTGTTGCCGGCCATCGCGGTTTTGCGAATGAAGTGGCGAGTTCTGGGTGATCCGACCGCCGTCACACTGTGGTTGCCAAAGATCGTAATCATCGCCGGTCTAATCTTGATATCGGTAGCGTTGAGCCGTTCCGAGTGGTCTCGCCGATTTCAAAGAGGCTTGATGATTTCGTCCACGGTGATCTTTATTCTGCTCTTTTCCATTCTTTCGCTGGCGATGATTTACAAGGCGCTCTGGGTTTGGGGATTAGACTACAGAGTCTCTCTTCTTGGTTTGGCGGCAGCCACAGGCTCCGCAAGCCTGGTGATCGGCATTCGCCCATCCGGACGGCGGGCAGCGGTGTTGCTTGTAGTCTCGCTCCTGTTGATTGAAGGCATTCAGATTTCATCCTGGTTGTTTCAGCCAACGTACACTTTGAAAGAAGCGAACGCTACGCTGGCTGAAACTCTGACTTCCGATGACACCGTCGTGACCCACTATGAAACGGTTCTGCTGTTGTCTCCCGCAAAAGTGATCTGCAGATCGACTCGAAGGGGATTTAACGTTGATGTGTTCGAGACAGCCAGTCCGCGGTATACGATGACTATTCGCCGTGACAACTGGATAGACGATTCATCAGAAGAGATGTCTGTCGACGAACGGCCGCCGCCCAGCTTGATGCCGACAAAAGTTGCTGGCTTCGCTCTGTGCCCGACTAGACTCGGCGGGCCTCGATTCATCGTCGAGCTCTACGAACTAAGTCAGCGGGTGAAACGACACAAACGGCAAGTGTCGGATTAGGTTGGGTGCGCGTCACGATTTTGCGGTCAATCCCACCCACGGCAGTGGGTGGACTGCGCAAAAAGGTGACGCGCACCCGATTAGATCGCGCTTCTTGACTACCCATATCCGCTTTGTTAGATTCGGCTCTTAAGGCGACTCACCCTCGCGGCGCGCTATGTCAGCCCGCTTATGAACAGGAAAGACCTTTACTTTTTGGCGGTCGCTATCGGAATCATCGCGCTGTTCACCGTTCTCTGGATCATCAGCCGCAGGCCGCCTGCGATGACCGCACGCCCGGAACACATCGGCATAACCCGCAATACCGAGCGGGAGACTTGTTATACTTGCCACACTCCCGATTCCAGGATGTGGGAGCGGCATCCAAACCACGGAAAACCCACCGAGCGCAAAGCAACCACGCCTTGCTATGCTTGTCATAAAATTCCTGAGCCTCAGGTGGCGGACGCTTCGTTTAATATATCGAACACGAGGGAGGTAGGACTCATATGGCCAAACCCGCAGCCAAGGTAAGACCCGAATATCGCAATTACATAGGCGGGGAATGGATCGTCCCGCAATCAGGGAACTACATAGAGAATCGCAACCCCGCGGACACGCGCGAGCTCATCGGCAGCTTCCCCGCTTCAAACAGCTCAGACGTTGACCGCGCAGTACAAGTCGCTGCCGAAGCTTTCCAGAGGTGGCGCAAAGTACCCGCTCCTCGCCGCGCCGAGATTCTGTTCAAGGCCGGAGAGATCCTGATCCAACGCAAAGAGGAATTCGCTCGCGACATGACTCGCGAGATGGGCAAAGTACTGGCGGAGGCTCGCGGCGACGTGCAGGAAGCGATCGACATGACTTACTTCATTGCAGGTGAAGGACGCCGGCTTCACGGCTTCACAACCAAGGCGGAGCTGCCAAACAAGTACGCGATGTGCACGCGTGAGCCAATCGGCGTGTGCGCGCTGATCACGCCGTGGAACTTTCCGATGGCAATTCCGTCGTGGAAGATCGTTCCCGCGCTGGTTTGCGGGAACGCCGTGGTGATCAAACCCGCTGAAGACACGCCGCTGTCTACCTACAATTTGGTGTCAGCGTTGACAGACGCCGGCATCCCGCCGGGCGTGCTTAACATCGTCGCCGGTCGCGGCGAGGAGGTCGGAAAAGCGCTGGTCGAACATCCGAAGGTCCGATTGGTTTCATTCACCGGCTCAACAGAAGTTGGTCGCATCGTCGGTCAATCGTGCGCCGCCACCGACAAGATTTGCTCGCTCGAAATGGGCGGCAAGAACGCGATTATGATTATGGAGGACGCCGACCTCGATCTCGCGCTGGAAGGGGTTTTGTGGGGCGGGTTCGGGACGACCGGTCAGCGTTGCACGGCCGCGTCGCGGGTGATCGTGCATCGAAAGGTAGCAAAGAAGTTCACGAGCATGCTCACCGATCGAGCGAAGCGCTTGCGTCTTGGCCCCGGGCTCAACGAAAAGACTGACGTCGGGCCGGTGATCAATCAAGACGCAGTCGAAAAGACTCTCGAATACATCGAGATCGGACGCCGCGAGGACAAAGCAAAGATGAATTGCGGCGGGCATCGCGTCGAGAAGGGTGATCTCAAGTACGGCTACTTCATCGAGCCGGCGGTGTTCTCCGAGGTCGAGCCTCAGATGCGAATCGCGCAGGAAGAAATCTTCGGTCCCGTAGTTTCGGTGATCGACTGCCGCGACTTGGATCACGCGATCGAAATCGTCAACGGCGTGAAATATGGTCTATCAGCTTCGATATACACCCGCGACACCAACCGTGCGTTCCGCGCAATGGAAGAAGTCCAGACCGGAATCTTCTACGTCAACGCTTCGACTATTGGCGCCGAGGTTCATCTGCCGTTCGGCGGCACTAAGTCGACGGGCAACGGCCATCGCGAAGGCGGCACGCAGGTGCTGGACATCTTCTCCGAGTGGAAAGCGGTTTACGTCGACTATTCAGGCAAGCTTCAGCGAGCGCAGATTGATTGAAAAGTCCATAGTCAGTGGTCAGTAGTCAGTAGCTGCGGACCACGGACTACGGACTACGGGCGAAGGACTAAATCATGATTGTTGGATTACCAAAAGAAGTTAAGGACAACGAGTACCGAGTGGGGCTCGTGCCGGCTGGCGTGAAGGCTTTGACTAGCGCGGGCCACGCTGTGCTGGTCGAGACGAAGGCGGGTGAAGGCTCCGGCATCACTGATCAGGAATACGTAACCGCAGGCGGGCAGATCGTTGACTCAGCCGAAGAGGTTTGGTCGCGGGCCGAGATGATCGTCAAAGTCAAAGAACCGATAGCCTCCGAGTACGGTTTGCTTCGCGAGGGGCTGATCCTGTTCACTTACTTGCACCTGGCGCCGGCGCGCGAGTTGACAAAGGCATTACTCGATCGCGGCGTGATTGGTGTCGCTTATGAGACTATCACCAACGATCTAGGCCATCTGCCGCTGCTCACTCCGATGAGCGAGGTAGCGGGTCGCATGGCTGTGCAGGTGGGCGCATTCTATCTGGAGCAGATCAACGGCGGGCGCGGGGTGCTGCTGGGCGGTGTGCCCGGCGTCGCGCCAGGTCGCGTGACAATCATCGGGGGCGGAGTCGTCGGGACGAATGCGGCAAAGATCGCGGTCGGGTTTGGCGCATCGGTGATCATCATTGATCGCGACCTGGAACGCCTTCGCTATCTGGACGACATTTTCGGGAGCCGAATTCGAACTCTCGCGTCGAATCCTTACACAATCGCTGAGTCGGTGACGGCATCCGATCTAGTTATCGGCGCGGTGTTGGTTCCCGGAGCGGCTGCTCCAAAGCTTGTCACGCGCGACATGCTGCGCAATATGCCTCGCGGATCGGTGATAGTCGATGTAGCGGTCGATCAAGGCGGATGCATCGAAACTACTAAACCGACTACTCACAGCCAACCGACTTATTACGTCGAGAACGTTCTTCATTACGGAGTGACTAACATGCCAGGCGCCGTGCCGCGCACGTCTACGTTTGCGCTGACAAACGCGACGCTGCCGTTCGCATTGAAGCTCACCAAGCACGGCTTTGTTGAAGCGATCAAGAGGGACCGGCACTTGAAGAACGGGGTGAATACTTACAAGGGCAAAGTTACTTACGAGGCAGTGGCGGCTGATCAAGGACTTGAGTATACGTCCATAGATAAGCTCATCTAACAGCAGAACTCAATGCCATGAAAGCTCCAGGGCAATTTCATTCTTCGGAGCCACAGTCTTATCCTTAAGACTCGCTTCCCAGGTCGCCAGGTGGTCACCGCTCGAATCCGTGTAGCTGAACTCGACAATCAGTGAAGCGCTCGACTCTGATGACGGAGTCGCTCGCCAGCCTGCTATTGTAATAGCCTCGCCGTTGCTCTTGCGGTGATACACAGTCGTGTAGAGGTATTGCTGAACGGTGAAGTTCTCTTTCCGAGAATTGCTCTCCTTCACCAACCTGATCGCTTTTTGTGTTTCGGGCTCAAGCCTCTCGCCGATCAGCACCACCGCGTCGATTGCTACAATCAGCAGCGGAACGCAGATGAACACAAGCTTCGGCCAGTTATCACGAATTCGCATGTCCATGCTGTGGGATCAGCGAGCCGCAGCGCGGGCAAACTTCATCGAGTCCATCGATCGAAGCTTTGAAGCCGCATTCGGAACAGGCCCGTTGATTAACGCGCTTCTCGAATAAGACGTAAGCAGTCAATACTACTGCGCAAATTAGGATAGCTAGAATCGTCGCCATTTTGTTCGCAGCACCGAGTTCAGTCTGTGACTGTTCTTCTGGGGGAGCGACACAGACTGAAGTCTATGCCGCTTCACCAGCCATTCGCAGGTTCTGATTGAGCTGCGCATCCCGGCGAACGCGCCAGATCTTGCTGTCGAGATAATAGTGAGTGAACGCGCCGCCCCAGATGAACGCCATCCAGATGCTGTCAGGTTTCACAAGCGTGTAATGCGGGATGTGATAAAACGCGCCGAACGCGAGCGCAAACATGATGTAACTCCAGACGCTCTTGCTGATGATTGACGCCGCGCCGAACCTCCGAGCATCCGCGCGCCGGTACTTGTTGTTGTTATGAAACCAGATGATGCGGTGGTATTGAACGTTGTGGTAGATGGTCAGGGTCGCGACCGCTGCGAGTGCCGCAGCAGCAGGAGGCTGAACCGGCTCAATCAACCTCAGCACGATCCAATGCATCGGCACCGCCGCCGCTAATAGCAGAAGTTTCGGAGCGTTCACGGGTTGCTTCGAGTAGATCCGGTGAGCTTGCCTTCCGACGAACAGGATCAGCGATACAATGAAAGCCCAAAACACCAGAGTCTCCAACCACCAAACTGATTCCGACTGCGTCGGAAATCCCATCCCCTCGAGGCGTCCTCTTGCAGCGTAGCTGTGAGTCAAAAACCGCACGAAGGGGTAAGTCATGCCGAGCATAATGAACGCGCGATCGATAAGGTTGTCGATCTCCGCCAGGTCGTTGTTTTTCTTCTTGTAAAGAATCATGAACCCGTAATGTTGCTTTACAAGATGATAGTACGCCCACACGGATGCGAAGAAGAAAAACACAGATCCCCAGGCTTCCGTGCCAAGCAGTTTCAATCGACCCGCCAGCACCATCGCAGGGCCCAGCAAGAACAGCGATAGTGTCCCATAGTAAAGCTTCGCTCGCTTGCGGCGCTCCTCGGCGTCGGCGTAAGTCCTCGAAACCGTGCCAAAGACGTGCGGGCCATCGAATCCAAGCGCCCATATCCAGGTCACGATCATCACTGAGAGACCCAGTTTGATCAGAATCAGATTGGCCGCCAGGAAGGCATAACTGGTCACGACGCTGCCGATGAACCAGATGAGATCATCCTTCCTGTTGATGATCCAGCCCAGACTGATCAGCCTCTGCCTTTCGTCAACTGCAACAGCCGTCGATGCCATGCGATTGTCTCCGTTGAGCGTATCCTAATGAGAATTCTGCCTGGCTTCAAGCTCAAGGGGCCTCAGTTTATCACAAGCTCGGGCCGCGCCAAACCCGATTCTACGAAGTCCATAGAGGAGTTCAATCAGTATCGAGCAGAGATGAACGAGCGGATCTTGAGCGCCGATCATCTGGGCATAAAACGCTTCTTCGCGCTCGACCATCAGGCCTACGAAGGCGGCGCGCTAGATTCGAAGACGAAGGAATTGCTGGGACTGGTCGCGTCGCTGGTGCTGCGATGCGATGACTGCATCACGTATCACGTGCTTCAATGCGTCGAGCAAAACGTGAAGCGAGAGGAGTTCCTCGATGCATTCAACGTGGCGCTTGTCGTCGGGGGGTCGATCACGATTCCCCACCTTCGTCGCGCGTTCGAGCGAATGGATGACGCATTGGCTGCGGCAGATCAACCACAAAGTCACTAAGACACCAAGACACCAAGCCGGAACTTGTGCTCTTTGTAGCAAGGTGGTTAGTTCCCAATCACGTCGAACCGGGACCTGGCTCGTCAGCCGAGTTCAAGTACATTGCCGGGACCGGCACATCGTTTAATCGCAAGTAGAGACCAAGCTGTGCGCGATGATGAATTATGTGATTCATAACGTAACTGCGCAGAACTGAAATCCGCGGCGCCGTCATCATTGTTTTGCCGCCCGACAGAAGCGCCCAATCCTTCAGGAGTCGTTCATCGGTCGCGGACGCCAAGGCTGGGCGCGCCGCGGCAACGTTCTGGTCGAAGCTCCCGAGAAGCTCATCACGCGATTTTGCAGGCTCGTTCTTCAGAGGCGGCTGGCCCCCTGGAGCGATATCGATCTCGTCGTTTTCAATCGTGATTGTCGCCCAGCTCGGCAGCGAGGCCAGATGGGTGGCGAGATGTCCCATCGAGAACGACTTCTCATGCGGTTTCCAACTCAGCTTGTCTTCGGGCACGCGCTCGAGAATCTTTCGAGTGTTTGCCATCTCTTGATCGAACTCTGGTAACAATGTTTCGCTTAATTGCATTTCGCCTCCATTGTCACAACCGGAGTGCTAGGGAACCGCGGTGAGTTTTCCCGTTACAACAAAGCGTTCACTGACCACGCCCGTCGTCTTGGCGTCGGACCGACCTGCAAATCCAGGTTGCTTGCCTCCAATGCTCACCAAAAACTCACCCGGTTCGATGACACGTTTGCCATTATTGTCTATCACCGAAAGCTGCCGAGGCTCGAGTGTGAATGAGACCCTTTGTTTCTGGCCTGGACCGAGAGAGACTCGTTTGATTCCAGCCAGAGACCTGATCGGCACCGGAACGGACGCGGCCACGTCAGTAATGTACATCTCTACAACCTCATCGCCGGCGCGATCGCCGATGTTTTGCACATCGACGGTTACTCGGACATCTTTGCCGGCCTTGATGGTTTTCGCGCTGAGCTTCAGATTGGAATACTTGAACTTCGTGTAGCTCAGTCCAAACCCGAACGGATAAAGCGGCTCGCCCTTGAAGTAGCGATAGGTGCGCCCTTCCATGTTGTAATCTTCGAACGGCGGAAGGTCGGCGACCGATTTGTAGAAGGTGACGGGAAGTCTGCCGGCGGGGTTGTAATCTCCAAACAACACATCGGCAAGGGCGGTGCCTCCCTCTTCGCCCGGATACCAGGCCTCGACGATGGCGCTGACGTTATCGGCGGCCCAGTTGACCGCAAGCGCGCTGCCGTTTAGTAACACCAGAACAACCGGTTTGCCGGTCTCCTGCACAGCTTTGAGCAAATCTTCCTGCGCTTTCGGCAGTCCGATATCGGTGCGGTCGCCGCCAAGAAAGCCTTCAGCATTGACCCTCATCTCTTCGCCTTCGAGCGCCGGGGAAATTCCTATCACCAAGACGGTCGCATCCGCTTGTCGCGCCGCGCTAACCGCTTCTTCTCTCATTCGCTCAGCAAACCGCGGAAGCCCCCAGATGAACTTAGCGAGTGCGTTTCGGACATCTTCGTAATACTCGATACGAATCTCATAAACGCCACCTGCATCAAGCCGCGCTTCTTTCATCACAGTCCTGATCTGGCTCGCCGGGTCGCGCGCCCACGCATCGACCAGAAGCTTGCCGTCCAGATACAAGCGGGCGCCGTCGTCAGCCATCACGCCGAGTTGATAGACTCCCGACTCGGGCGGAGTGAACTTGCCGGTCCACCTCGCCGAGAAGCCATCCTCATTCACCTGCGGCGCCGGACTGCCGCGACTCCAATCAAAATTGATTTGCTGATCGGTTCTGATCAGCACCGGCTGTCCTTTCAATTCCTTGTTGTTGAAGTACTCGCCTTTGAACCCGCCAGGCGTAGCGGAGACCGGCACAGGCGCGCCTACTTCGCCAGGCATCGTCGCGCCCAAAGCGTAAAGCACTTTCGTTCCAGGCGAGACTTTCGCTCGAACGCCGGACAGCGGAGTGACGATCTTAGTCGACTGACCGTTGTAGTTTCCGAGCAAGACCGTCGGCGCTTCCGCGTTTGGACCGATCACCGCGATGGTCTTGATGTTTTTCTTCAGCGGCAGAGTGCTGTTTTCATTCTTCAACAGCACGATCGACTCGCGAGCCGCCTTGAGAGTAAGCTCGCGGTGTGCGGGCGATGCGTTTTCTGAGAATGGAATGCGGGTGTAAGGGACCACCTCAGGGGGATCAAACATGCCGAGCCGAAACCTGGCCGTCATAAGTCGCTTCAAAGCTATGTCGATTTCGGCTTCGGTGATCAGTCGATCTTTGACCGCTTTAACGAGTGATGTATATTCCCTTCCGCAGGTAAGATCAGTGCCCGCTTTGATCGAAAGCGCCGAAGCCTTTCCCTCTGAATCGACGAACCGATGACCTGCGTGAATGTCGCGGATCGCGCCGCAGTCTGAGACTACATAACCGTCGAAGCCCCACTGGCGACGAAGAATGTCGGTCAGCAGCCGCGTATTCGCGCAGCACGGCTCGCCATCCGTTCGGTTGTAGGCGCACATAACCGAGTAGGCGTGACCTTCGACGATCGTGGCGCGAAACGCGGGAAGATATGTTTCTTGCAGGTCTCTCTCGGCAACCCTTGCGTCAAAACCGTGTCGCTGCGGTTCGGGGCCGCTGTGCACCGCGTAGTGCTTTGGCGTCGCAATGACTTTGAAGTAGTGTGGATCATTGCCCTGCAGGCCCTTGACGAATGCGACCGCCAGCCTCGAAGTAAGATAGGGGTCTTCGCCGTAGGTCTCCTGCCCGCGTCCCCAGCGCGGGTCGCGAAAGATGTTGATGTTGGGGCTCCAGAAGGTCAGACCCTGGTAGCGCGCGCGCTGATTGTTGCGAATGAACTCGTGGTGTTTGGCGCGCGCCTCGGTTGAGATTACATCCGCGACCTTGTAGATGAGATCGGCGTCCCAGGTTGCGGCCAGGCCGATGGCTTGCGGGAACACAGTCGCGTAGCCCGCTCGCGCCACACCGTGCAGCGCTTCGTTCCACCAGTCGTACTCAGGGATGTCGAGACGCTTGATGGCCGGCGCGGCATTCATCATCTGCGAAATCTTCTCTTCAAGCGTCATTCGTGAGACCAGATCATCGACGCGCTTTTCGATCGGAAGCGCAGGATTCTTATAAGGCGGCATTGGACCTTGCCCGGCGGTCACAGGCCTTTGCAGGGATAACAGCAAACAAGCGAGGACAGCCATCACACACGCAGCCGAACGTTTCATCATTCTCCTTGTCCATTTTGCTAGAACGGAATTCGAGGGCTGCGCTCATCGGTCGGATCGGCCCAACGCTCGTTCGGAATCGTCGGCGTCCAGCCAGGCCTGAGCGGATCCTGATCGTAGGGATACGGTCCGAGCCGCCGATATAGCTCTGCGTATTCAGCGAGCTTATCGCGATTCAGCTTCACGCCCAGCCCCGGACCAGTCGGCACCCCCATCGAGCCTGCTTTGTATTCGAACTTGCCGCCTTCGATGATGTCGTCAGTGAGGTTATGATAGTGGGCGTCAGCGGCGAACGTGAGGTTCGGGATTACGGCTCCCAGATGCAGCATCGTTGCGAGTTGGATTCCTAGCTCGCCCGAGGAATGAACGGCAACGCCGAGCTGGAATGTCTCGCAGACACCTGCGGCTTTAACGCACGGCCTTATGCCGCCCCAGAAAGTTGTGTCGAGCAGAATCACATCAACCGCAACGTCGAGCACGTTAGCCGCAAGTTGCTCGAAATTGACGACGACCGTGTTAGTGGCGAGCGGCATCCGTACCTTCTCACGTACGCGACGCATCCCGGTCATGCCAAACACCGGGTCTTCGAGGTAATCATTACGAATGCTCTCGATCTGCTGTCCGAACCAAATTGCCGTCTCCGCGGACCACACGGCGTTTGGATCGAAGCGAAAACGGTCACCGTCCAACGCAGCGGCAAGCTGACGATAGCACTCGAGCTCGTACTCGGGCGTAAACACTCCGCCCTTCATCTTGTGCGAAGTGAATCCGCAGCGCTCCTTCAGCTCCTGCGCATGCGAGACAAGTTGCTCGACGGTTCTGACTTCGCCCGAACCATCCTTCGGATTTGGATAGCGAAAGAAAAGGTACGAGGCGAAGGGAACGCGATCGCGCAAACGACCACCGAGAATCTCAGAGATTGGTACGCCCCATTTCTGTCCGAGAACGTCAAGACAGGCGAATTCGAGCGAGGCCAGAATCTGTGTGCGGTTGTTGTAGAGTGAAGCCGTTGGATTGGCGATGAGAAACCGCATCTCGTCAAGCCGCGCCGGATCGCGTCCCACGAGATAGCTCTTCATCGCCCCGAATGCGGCTTCGGCTGACTCCCCCCCGCCGCCCATCTCGCCCAGGCCGATCAACCCGTCATCTGTTTCCACTTCAACTATCGTGCGAACGAATCGCCCCCAGTGGCAGCCGTTGGCGTGACGCAGCGGTGCTTCCAAAGGAACCGTGACGGTGGTGGCTCGAATGTCAGTTATCTTCATCGCTGTGAATCACATGCCGGCTCTCTTACCGAGGAGCAATGAACGATGGTTAATGGAATGGAAACTGAACAATGTATTTACGCCGCGATTCATCTTCCTTGTTTCGCTTTAAGGTAGCGACTCGCGAAGGTCAGGAACGTCGGCCAATTCGGACCGGGTGTGTGACCACCACTGTGCTGACGGAAGGCTACGTCACCGTCAATCAAGGCCGTCTCTATCGCGGGGAATTCGGCCGTGCCCATGTCGCGTTTGCCGAGCAGCTTATAGACCGGCCCCGCGCCAGCAGCAGCCAAGAACATGCCTTTGGCGTCGACCCATTGATCTCCTTTGTC
>WNGG01002902.1_pt1 | contig 20486 bp, 19 predicted proteins | sample 5400661 | NCBI WGS metagenome assembly WNGG01 (sample SAMN13153372, study PRJNA577476) | soil metagenome | isolation source: 100 cm soil or saprolite under Garry oak tree replicate 1 | place: USA:California | collected 2016-06-15
AGGCTCCTCGCGTTGGACCGCGCTCCCGCGGGGAAGTACACCCAGCTCCGACTCGTCGTGAATTCGGTGGACGGGATTCTGAGCGACGGCACGCCCGTGACCTTGATCGTCCCGAGTGGCGAGCTCAAGACCACCACGCCGTTCGATGTACCGGGGAGCGGGGCCGTCCGCGTCACGCTCGACTTCGACCTCGCCAATTCGATCCATTCGGCCGGTGGGACGTGGATCTTCCGCCCGGTCCTCGGCTCGATTCAGATCAGCTGAGGCCACGGACGACGCGAGGGCTCCTCGGTCAACCGCGGTATGCGATCAGGACGAGATCCACGATGAACAACAGGACGACGAGGAACTCGAGGATGAGGAGTCGCCGGGCCTCGAGTTCGGCCTCGGCGACCTCGTAGATTTCGCTGAGGTCTTTCATCTTCTCCTCTACGTTCCTCCGCCATGAGTCGAGCTCGAATTTCTTCGCGCACGCTCGGTAGACTTTGCCGAGGAACCAGTCCCCCCAGAGTTTCGAGATGTTGTCGACCTGGAACGACGCCTCGGCGAGGTCCATGCGGACCTCTGCCAATTCCTTCACGGTGTCGTGTCCGCTCCGCAGCAACGAGCTGCGGGCGAAGAGGTCCTCGAGATCGTCGTACGCCTTGTCGACGACTTTGTCCAGGAACGCATCGTAGGTGCGTAACTCGAGGAGCTGAAGGTTCGCGAGTTCGAAGACGGTGAGCGTATCTTCGTACGATGCGCTCGGCTCGATGACCAGGGCCGCGTCCCAGTCGAGCACCACCAGGTCGTCCTGGTAATACGAGAACCAGTTGCGCCAGGTATCTTCGACCTCCTCGTCGCTGATCGCGTCCGGCCGCGGGTCGTTCGCGAGGAGGGCCGTGACCTCGCGTCGCCACGCGGTCGTGAAGACGCGCACGGGGGTTTCGGTCACGGAGACGCAGTACACGGTATACGGCTCCGGATCGACGTTGACCTCGTACGAGTCATGGAGGAACGGCACGAGGTCCTCGATGATCCGCGCGACGAGACGTCCACAATACGCGTCCAGGGTCTCCTCCCTGTCGGCGGCCCGGATTCGGAGACCCGCGAATGGCCGGAGGTCGCGGAGGACGCTCGTTTCGAACGGCGCGCGGACGACGACGGCGAGGGCGCCGACCCCGTAGAGCTTCACCGCGATGGAGGCGACCAACGATCCGACGTTTGTCTCGAGCGTGCGCTGGTCCACGTAGACGAGCAGGGGCGCGGCGAACCGGGCGTACTTCGGGGTCGCCCGCTCGGAGAGCATCCGCCCGGCGAGGAACGGCATGTCCACCGTCCCCTGGATTTCGTCGAGGTCGACCGAGGCTCCCAGGTCGAAGAGCCGATAGAAAACGACCTCCCCCTTCATCGGGCCCGCGCAAGTTGGCAAGGGGACTTAAGGGCTCCGGTAGTGCCTACTCCCCGTACCGTCGCTGCCGCATCTGGTACGACCGCAACGCGCGGAGGAAGTCGATCTTGCGGAAACCGGGCCAGTAGACGTCCACAAAATACAGTTCGGAATAGGCGAGCTGCCACAGGAGGAAGTTCGAGATCCGCTCCTCGCCGCTCGTGCGCAGGACCAAGTCCGGATCCGGCAGATCGGCAGTGTAGAGCCGTTTCGAAAAGAACTTCTCGTCGATGTCGTGTGCATCTATCTTCCCCGCCTGGGCGTCGCGCACCACATCTCGAATCGCTTGGAGGATTTCCTCTCGTCCTCCGTATGCGACGGCGAGGTTGAAGCGGTAGCTGTCGTACTCTTTCGTCCGCGCCTCCGCGTACTCGATGGCCTCGATGACCTCCGCGGGCAGCAGCCCGCGGTCCCCGAACACGTTGATCCGGATTCTTTGCCGGTGCACGCGCTCGTCATCTCCGACTTTTCGGAAGTTTTCGGCGAAGAGGTGCATGAGGTGCTGGATTTCCTCGCTGGGTCGCCGAAGATTCTCGGTGGAGAACGCGTAGACGGTGAGGATGCGGACGCCGACCTCCAGGCACCATTCGAGGACCTCCTCGAGTTTGTCCCGGCCTTTCACGTGTCCGTCGAGGACGTTGCCCAGGCCGATTTCCCGGGCGAACCGGCGGTTCCCGTCCATGATGATGGCGACGTGATGCGGGATCGCGGCCTGTCGGACTTGGTGGAGGAGCCGACGTTCGTACGCCTGATAAGCGGCGTCGCTGATGATCTTCGAAATGTCCGTCGGCATCGACGGACGCTCACGAGCGGGACCGACCTATTTATCCATTCGCGGCTCGAACACCGGGAGGGACGCCGCGGTTCCGGTCCCGCGTTCCGGACCGCCGTGCAATCGGTCCGGCGGACTCACCCGCAAACCTTTAAGTATCGTCCTCAATTGGTCCAACCAGTTCCTTTCATCCGACAGCGTGTGGTTTAGTGGCCTTATCGATGAAATTGAGTGAGTATCAGGACCTTTACGGAAGGCTCTCGACGGCGGAAGACATCGATTTTCTGGCGGAGAATTTTGGACACGACAAGGAGTTACTCCTGGTCATCTACACGCAACGGATTGTGCGCGAGACGACGAAGAAGTTCTATCGCGTAAAGGCGCAGGCTCGCCGCCTCGCGTTCATGTGGCAGAACGGCTCGAGCCTCCTGGAAATCGCTCGCAAGTTCGAGTTTCCGCCGATCTTGACGGCCTTGATGGTTCTCGAGCAGCGGAAGATCTCGCGGAAACAGTTCTGGAAGATGATCAACGAACTGGACAGCGTGAAAGACCGGCGGTTGCGTCGAGAACTCGACGACGTGAGCCGCGCGGACATTGTCTACTCCCCGGAGGGCAGCGCCCGCCAGTATGCCCGCGGTCGGTGGGGCGAGGCGAAGCTCCATACGTGGCTCGACGCCCGCAGCCTGCAGTACGAGACGGAGAAGGACCTTCGGGCGAAATATGACAAGACGCCCGACATCCTGCTCCACAAACCGATCGAAATGAATGGTTCGAGGAAGTACTGGATCGAGTCCAAGGCGACGTTCGGCGACCCATACGAGATCCGACGCCACCTGCGCAAGCAGCTTCAGCCGTACAGCGACATGTTCGGCGATGGCGCCGTCGTGTACTGGTTCGGCCACGTCGACGACCAGAAATACGAGCTGCCGGAGGGCGTCGACATCGTCAGCCCGACGTTCTTCGAAACGCCGCCCCTGCCGTTCCCGTACGAGCCCGTCGGGGAGAGACGAGTCGAGAATCCCACGATGGAATCCAAGGTCTTCACTCGTCGAGAATGACGGAGCCGGAAACGTTTAAGTCCTCCCTCCCCTTGGTCACGAGAGTGGCTGAACAAGAGGAAGTTGTCCGCGTCCGTATGCCCCGGGCGAAAGACGGGGAGATTCTCGGGATAGCGGACCAACTTCTAGGGGCCTCGCGGATTCGCGTGATGTGCCAGGACGGGAAGAGCCGGCTCGGCCGCATCCCGGGGAAGCTGAAGAAGCGCATGTGGATTCGTGAAGGCGACCTCCTCGTCGTGAAGGTCTGGCAGTTCCAAGACGACAAGTGCGACATCAAACACCGGTACACGAAGACCGAGTCGACCTACATGAGCCGCCGCGGTTTGATCCCGAAATCGATCAACATCTTCTGACGACCCGCAAAGCTCTTAGTTGAGCGGAATGTTCGTTTCTCCGCAATGATCGATGAGCGCCGCCTTCGCATCTTGGAGACCCAGGTCGACGCGCTCCGGACGAGAGAGAAGGATTCGGAAACGCGCAAGACCTACGACGAGGTCTTCGACCACGCGGCCCTCCTGACGATCGCCGACCTGATCACGGACGGGGTCATCTCGACGCTGGACTATCCCGTTAGCACGGGGAAAGAAGCGAACGTATTCCACGCGACGGGTCCCGACGGCCGCGCGAAGGCGGTCAAGATCTACCGCATCGCGAACGCGACGTTCCGGAACATCGCCGTGTACATCGACGGGGACCCGCGCTTCAAGAAGGTGAAGCGGGCGATCCGTCCCACCCTGTGGGCGTGGGCGCAGAAGGAGTACAAGAATCTCGTCCGGATGGAAGACGCCGGCGTTCGCGTGCCCACGCCGGAGCGGGTCCACAACAATGTCCTCGTGATGGAGTACATCGGGGACGAGTCCCAACCCGCGCCCGCCCTTCGAGAGGTCGCCTTGGAAGATCCCGCCGCCGTGTACGCCGACGTCGTGGCGAACCTCCGGGCGATCCGGAAGTCCGAGCTCGTCCACGCGGACATGAGCGAGTACAACCTGCTCTGGTGGGAGGGGCGGGTCGTCGTGATCGATGTCGGGCAGGCCGTCCCCCTGGACCACCCTCGGGCCCCGGAGTGGTTCAAGCGCGATGTCGGGAACATCGCGCGGTTTTTCCGGCGCCTCCGGGTCGATGTCACGCCGGCCAGCCTAGAGCGGGCGATCCTTGGAGGGTGAGATGCTCTACGCTCGGATTTCCTCGGAGCGAATCGGCGTCCTTATCGGGTCGGAGGGGACCACGAAGGAGCGCTTGCAAAAGGCGACGGGGACGCGGATTTCGGTCGACTCGACGACGGGCGAGGTCACAATCGACGAAGCGGACGCGTCGGATCCGGTGATGGCCCTCAAGGCGAGGGACATCATCCAGGCAATGGCCCGCGGCTTCTCGGAGGATCGGGCCTTCCGGCTTCTGGACGAGGACGCGTACTTCGAAGTCCTCGATATCAAAGACTTCGCACACTCGAAGAACCGCGTCGCCCAAATCCGGGCGCGGCTCATCGGCACTCGAGGGAAGACCCGGCGGCTGATCGAGGAGCTGGCCGGGGTCGAGGTCAGCGTGTGGGGCCACACGGTGGCGTTGATCGGTGGGACGTTCGAGATGGCGATCGCACGCGAGGCCGTGCTCATGCTGCTCCGCGGAAGCGAGCACAAGACCGTGTATCGGTTCCTCGAGCGAAAGCGGGCGGACATCAAAGCGTACCAAATGGGGTTCTGAGCCGCGTTCCGGCATGACGAATCACTTTGCAACCGACGTGGCTCCGAACATTGTTATATGAGCTCCGGACTACCACGATGGGGACACGTCCTGACGAAGCATGTCTACGCGTTCGAGGAGGGGAACGCCTCCATGCGAGACCTCCTCGGCGGCAAGGGTGCCGGCCTCGCGGAAATGACCCGCCTCGACCTCCCCGTCCCGCCCGGCTTCACAATCACGACGAGAGCCTGCAACGCGTACACCCGGACGGGCCGCTTCCCTCCCGGGATGTGGAAGCAGGTCGAGGAAGGCCTGTCCGCCGTCGAAGCCAAGGGCGGCCGGAAGTTCGGGGATCCCGCGAACCCGCTCTTGGTCTCCGTCCGTTCGGGCGCGAAGCTCTCGATGCCGGGGATGATGGACACCGTCCTGAACTTGGGTCTCACCGACGCGACGGTCGAGGCCCTCGCGAGATCTGCGAATGAACGGTTCGCGTGGGATGCGTACCGACGGCTCATTGCGATGTTCGGGCGGATCGTCAAGGACATCGATGGTCATCGGTTCGAAACGGTCCTCGAGCGCCACAAGGAGAAAGCCTCTGCGAACAAGGACACGGACCTTGGCGTCCCCGAGCTAAAGGCCATCGTCGTGGAATTCAAGGACCTGTATCGTCGAGAGGTCGGTGAGGACTTTCCTCAGGACCCCATTCATCAGCTGCGAGAATCGGTCGCGGCGGTCTTCCGATCGTGGAACGGGAAGCGGGCCGTCGACTACCGGACGTTCAACAAGATTCCGCACCACCTGGGCACGGCGGCGAACGTGCAGATGATGGTGTTCGGGAACATGGGACCCGACTCCGGCACCGGCGTTGCGTTCACGAGGAACCAGGTAACGGGTGCGAAAGAATTGTACGGGGAATATCTCCCGAACGCCCAGGGCGAAGACGTCGTGGCCGGCATCCGCACACCGCTGAAAATTGCAGAGCTTCGCGACGACCAGCCCGAGCTCTACGCGACCCTGTTGCGGGTCGGTGAGCTCCTCGAGAATCACTTCCGGGAGGCTCAGGACATCGAGTTCACGGTCGAGCGGGGGAAGCTATGGATGCTCCAGACGCGGGCCGCCAAGCCCCCGGCTCGGGCGACGGTGCGGATCGCCCTCGACATGGTCCGCGAGGGGCTCATCTCGAAGGAGGAGGCCCTCCTGCGCGTCGAACCGGATCACGTGATCCACCTGCTCCTGCCTCAGTTCGACGACAAGGCGAAGTCGGAGGCGAAGAAATCCGGTCGCTTCCTGGCGAGAGGCCTCAATGCGTCCCCCGGCGCCGCGATGGGAATCGTCGCCTTCGATCCTGATGAGGCGGAGAAGTTGGGTCGGGACGAACGGAAGCCGGTGATCTTGGTCCGGGTCGAGACCTCGCCGGACGACGTGCACGGCGTCCTGCACTCCAAAGGCGTTCTCACGGCCCGCGGAGGGGCGACGAGCCATGCGGCGGTTGTCACTCGAGGTCTCGGGATCCCGTGCGTCGCGGGCTGCGAGGAGATCCAAGTCGACTACGACGCGGCGGAGTTCCGGGTCGGCGACAAAGTGGTCCGACGGGGCGAGAGCCTCTCAATCGATGGGAGCACGGGAGAGGTCTTCGCGGGAGCGATCCGGACGATTGAGCCAGATTTCGACCGCGAGGTCGAGCTTCAGAACCTCTTGGCGTGGGCCGACGAGGTCCGGAGTCTTCAGGTCTGGGCAAACGCCGACTATCCGAGAGACGCGGCCCGCGCCCGCAAGTTCGGGGCTCAGGGGATCGGACTGGATCGGACGGAACACATGTTCATGGAGACCGACCGGCTCCCGATCGTCCATGAGATGATCCTCGCCGCGCCGGAGTACCGGAAGGTCAAGCGGCAGCGTGAGGCTCTGGCCAAACAGCTTGAGACGGCAACGAACGACCGGCGTCGAGACCTCGAGGCTCGGCTCGCCGAGATCGATTCCCGCCTGGAAGATCTCTCGCGGCGGTACGTCGGATCCCTGGACCACCTCGGTCGGATGCAGCGCGAGGATTTCGTCGGAATCCTCAGAGAGATGGCCGGGCTCCCGGTCATCATCCGCCTGATCGACCCCCCGCTTCACGAATTCCTGCCGCGGTACGAGACGCTGCTCGTACAGGTGACCAAGCTGAGGATCGCGCGGGAGGATCCCGAGGCCTTCGTCCGAGCCGCGACGTCGGAAGAGGATCGGATGCTGATCGCGGAAGTCCGCAAGGCCGATTCCGATCTCGCCAAGGGGATCGAATCGCTGCTGCCGCGGAAGGAACGCCTCCTGGAGGCGGTCAAAGGGTCCCGCGAGACGAACCCGATGCTCGGTCTTCGCGGCTGTCGCCTCGGAATCATGTTCCCGGAGATCACGGAGATGCAGGTCCGAGCGATCTTCGAGGCGGCGTGTCGGCTCAAGAAAGAGGGCGTCGATGTGCGGCCCGAGATCATGATCCCGCTGGTGGGTCTGCCCGAGGAGTTGCGGATCGAACGACACGCCCTCGAGGATGAGGCGAAGAAGGTCATGGAGCGGGAAGGGATCTCGGTGGCCTACAAGTTCGGCACGATGATCGAAATCCCGAGGGCCGCTCTCGTCGCCGACGCAATCGCCCATCACGCCGAATTCTTCTCGTTCGGGACGAACGACCTAACCCAAACGACGATGGGGTATAGCCGCGACGATGCGGAGCCGAAGTTCCTCTTGGACTACGTCGAGCAGGGCATCCTCCCGCACAACCCGTTCCAGACGATCGACCGCGACGGGGTCGGCCAACTCATGCGAATGTGCGTCCAAAAGGGCCGCAAGGTCCGGCGGGACCTCGAGGTCGGGATTTGCGGCGAACATGGCGGCGATCCCCGAAGCATCGCGTTCTGTCACGAGATCGGACTGAACTACGTGTCCTGCTCGCCATTCCGGGTCCCGGTCGCCCGGCTCGCGGCCGCCCACGCGAAGCTGCGTCAGGAAGCACCTCGGGCCAAGGACCGCTAGCCGAGGATCCGCATGGCGGACCTCGCGAGTTCTCCGTATTTCCTCCTGATTTTGTTTATTGCGGCCTTCGCGTTGCCGCTCGTCTACCTCGTCTGGATCCGCAACTCTCCCCGGTACGGCCGGGAGCCCTGGCCGACGGTCTTGAAGACCTTTGCCTGGGGCGCGGTGTTCAGCGTGATCATCGCAATCATCCTGAGCGTTGTGTTCATCCTAATCCTCGGCCAGATCCAATCCCTGAACGATTTCTTTGCGCGACGGTTCCAAGATCCGACCACGGCGATTGGGGCGCTCCTTGTGGCGCCCATTGTGGAGGAAGCCGCGAAGGGAGTCGGGGCTACCGCGGGCCGTCCGCAGACGCAGTCCAAGACGGACGGTCTCGTCTACGGAGCCGCGGCGGGCCTGGGCTTCTCCGCAACGGAGAACCTGGTCTATGCGCTCGCGGCGCTCCTCGTGCCCGGCGTGGGTCCCTCGGGGTCGCTCGTCGTGGTCGCGGTCCGGTCCTTCTCGTCCACGTTCCTCCATGCGAGCTCGACCGCGGTGATGGGATACGGCCTCGCCAAATCCTGGCTGTCGGGTCGGCCCTGGGCCGTCTTCCCGTTCTACATCGTCGCCGTCGCAATGCATGCGACGTTCAACCTCTTCTCGACCCTGGCCGACGGCGCGGCCCAGCAGAACAATACGGCCGGCGCTGCGGTGGCCTTTCTCGCCGCCGTGAGCCTCGCGATTATCGCAATCTCGGTCGTGCGGCTGAAGCTCGTCACGCGTCGGTCGTCCGCCTCGCGGTAGGCCAGGATTCGCCGCGCGCGAAATTTTATTTACGCGGGACCGCGTGCACCACGGCACATGCGTTTTCGATTCGAAATGACCGGGGAAACTTACTCGAAGAACAAGGAGTCCTTCAAGCGGATCCTCGCAAAGCACGGCCTCCGTTGGCGGGGCAGTCTCGATCGTCCATTCTGGGCGAGTGGGAGCGAACGGGTGACGGCTCTCTTCGATCGGGACCAGGAGAAAGATGTCCTTCGCAACGCGACTCTCATCTGGGAGAGCGCGAAGAAGTCGACCCTCCTGGAGGACCTTAAGGCGTGGGCGTGGGAGGTCGGTGCGAAGACGGTGGAAGATCGATCTCCATCCGCGGCGGAAGTGACGGACGAGGTCGAACAAGCCCTCCGGTACTGGGACATCGTCTGGAAGCCGAACGTGGACCTGCTCCGAGCCCAAGGCCGACCGAACACATGGATCGAAGCGGACGTGAAGCGGTGGAAGCGGCAGCGCCAAGAGCGACGTCGCGAGCTGATGGGACAAGCGACCGACTAGACCGGAATCTTCGAATGAATCTCGAGAGAATCGTAACAGTCGAAGCAATATCCTTGGCGGCGGTCATCGGGGAGCAGCACGATCCGGATGTGACACTTCCGACACCGCGCCTCGCGGTCCCCGCCTTCGGAAAGTCGGCGCAGATCCGGATGAATCTTCCATGAAATCGTATCCGCCCCCCGAGGCGATGGCCGCCGGGCCACGGAGCCGCCGGACTCTATAAAAACGTTGTGCGGCGGCGCGGTAAGGACGGACAACGGCGGCTTAATGTGTCGTCCGTTCTTTCTCGTCACACGTGCTCACCGGCTTCGTGACGTTCGAAGGTATCGATGGCTCTGGGAAGACGACGGTGAGTCGCCTCGTGGCCGAATCTCTCCGGGCGAAGGGCCACCGCGTTCACCTGACCATCGAGCCCACGAAGAGCTGGCTCGGCGACGCAGTGCGACGCGCGTACGACGATGATGTCGGCGCCATCGCGGAGTCCTTCCTGTTCCTCGCCGATCGAGCGACGCACCTGACTGACATTCGGGTCCATCTGAAGAAACGGGAACTCGTCTTGTGCGATCGATACGCAGACTCGACGTACGCATACCAGGGAGCGCGGCTCGAAGGTCTCATGAACGATCCGATCCGCTTCCTGCAGCGGACGAGCGAACCGTGGGTGCTCCGCCCAGACGTGACGATCCTCCTCCGGATCCCCGCCGAATTGGCCCGGAAGCGCATCGAGGGTCGGCCCAGGCTCATCCGGTTCGAGGACCTTGCATTCCTCAAGAAGGTCGCCGCGAACTATGACCGACTCGCTCGCTCGCGTCGGTTCGTCGTCCTCGATGGCTCCCGAAGCGCAGAGGCGGTCACCCTGGAAGCGATGTCAGCGATCGAGAGACGTCTCAAGCCGCCGCGGAAGCGCTGACCGTATGTTTTGAGTCCAATTGGCTCCTGAGCAGGAACGCACGCGCGAAAACCTTGGCCGTTTCAAGATCTCCACGTTGAAGTTGCAAGAGAAACGCTCTGCCAAACACGACCTGAAGTGAAGGTTCAACGACAGAGCCGACCATCGTCGGGACGGATTGGCCCGAGAGCGGCTTGAACACCCCGCTCAAGAATATCATCGGCGATTTTCATCTTCACGGATCGCAGGTCTATGGTCCGTGGACAAAGATATTTAACCGGACGCCGGATTATCGCGCAACGCATGGGATGCACGGATGGATTCCGCCGCTCATTCTAAGTCCTCTTCACACCATGGCGACGGATTTGTAGGCGTGATCTACGGCGATGTAGGCACGACGTCTTTCCATTGCTCCGTCGTCGAGGCGGTCGAACGCCACGAGTTCGTCCAAGTGGCCCACGAGACGTGCGGCGAGGTCCTCGGCCGCGTCGACGAAATCGAGCGGAAGACCGATTTGTCGCTCGACCGCGCCCAGTTACTCGGGGACGGGGATCCGGTCGACGTCGAGGAGCGAGTCTCGGCTCAGGTCAGCGTGATCGGCTATCGTGACGATCGCGGGCTCCTGCAGGTCCCGCGCACCCCGTTTCGCGCGGGCGAGCCCGTCCATAAGGCCGAGACCTCCACGATTCAGGAGGTGATCGGGCTCGAGGAGGACAAGAAGCACGGTGCGTACGTCGGCCTCCTCGCCGGCCATAATGTGCCCGTGTACCTGGACATCAACGCGATGGTCCAGAAGCACGTGTCGATCCTGGCGAAGACCGGCGGCGGCAAGTCGTACGTCGCCGGCGTCTTGATCGAGGAACTGATGAAACACCACGTGACGTGCGTGATTCTCGATCCGCACGGCGAATACGCCTCGTTGAGGGAGAAAGGCAAGCACGCGGACGGGTCCCCTCGCTTCCATGTCGAACCCCGGGCCTACGCCGACATCATCCAAGTTTTCTCCCCGGACACGAAGATCAATCCCGGAAGTCGGCCGCTGAAGTTCACCTTGAGCAACCTCGATGCGAGGGACATCCTGTCGCTCACCGGCTCAGCGAAGGTCCGGACGCACCTGACCGCGCTTCGGAAAGCGCTCGACCTGCTCCGCCAGGCCACGAAAGACTACACGATCCGAGACATCATCCGCGTCCTCGAGCGCGAGGAGGATCCGCAGAACGCATCCTTGATCGACGAGCTCGAATACCTGAGCGAGGTCGAGATCTTCGCGAAGGAAGGCACGCGCATCGACGAGCTGGTGATCAAGAGCAAGACGACGATCATCAACTTGAAGGGCGTTCCACCGGACATTCAGGAACTCGTGGTCAATCGTCTCGCGACTGCGATGTTCGAGCTGCGGAAGGTGGGGCGGATCCCGCCGATGATGCTCGTCGTTGAGGAGTCCCATAACTTCTGTCCTCAAGTCGGCCAGGCGGCCTCGTCGAAGGTGTTCCGGACGCTCGCCTCCGAAGGTCGCAAGTTCGGTCTCGGACTCGTCGTGATCACGCAGCGGGCCGCGAAGGTGGATAAGAACGTCCTCAGCCAGTGCAACACGCAGATCATCCTGAAGGTCACGAATCCGAACGACCTGAAGGCGATCATTGCGAGCGTCGAAGGGCTCACGACTTCGATGGCCGAGGAAATTTCCCGCCTCCCGATTGGCGTGGCGATCATGACGGGAGGCGGCCTCCAGATGCCACTCATGGTCGAGGTCCGGCCGCGGGAAACGCGTCATGGCGGCGAGAGCGTCAAGGTCATCGAAGATTGACCGGCGCAGGCGCAGACACGGCGCGGGAAAGGTTTTAGCGCGGCGGTCGATGGACGAGCGTGGATCTTCGTGCCTTGGTCGACAAAGATGTTGCCCTGACGGAAAAGGCACTGGCGCGGGTCAAGCTGGCACCGCCTCCTCGCTCCCACTTGAGGAAGGTTGCGGAAGACTTCCTCGGAATGGCCCGCGCTTATTTCGAGGATGCCAAGCATTTCCGTGAGCGGGGCGAACTCGAGAAAGCCCTCGCCAACGTGAATTACGCGCATGGATGGCTCGATGCGGGGGCGCGAATCGGACTCTTCGATGTTGGCGGGGATGACCAACTCTTCACCCTGAGCGAGTAATCAGAGCACACGGGCGCCTTCGTTGTCGATCCCACACCGCTGCAAGGTCCCAAACTTGAGATACAAGGTCGCGAGTTGCTCGCGGTTCCCGGTCGCGACCACGGAATTCCCGAGCATGGCCATCGTCGCCCTCCCGAACATTCGGCTGGCCCGAATGACTTCGAGGACCCGTTTGTCCGCGAGGCCCGTTCCTTCGGCGAAGCGAGCCCCGAGTTCGAAGAGTCGCTCCAGCGTGGGATCCCGAGAAAACTCGTCCACGAACGCGCCGCCGATTCGGTTGATCGCCGCGACCTTCTTCGGATCCTGAAGCACGGCTTTCGTCGGCATTTCCGCGCCGATCACGGCGAGCAGGAGGTCCGCTTCGACCGGGAACTTTCGCACCTCCGCATGGCCCGGCCCGCCCGGTTTGAGTCGCAGGTCCATTCCGCCCATCGAAGCCGGGACAACGTCGCCGAGACCCGTGCCGCACTCGACCTCCGTCTCGTGGGCGAAGGCGACCAGTTCGTCTCTCGGAATCTTCGTGCCGAGCGCCTCGTCGAGGGCGAGGGCCGTGCTCAAGGCCGCGGCCGCGCTCACGCCGAATCCCTGCGAGACAGGCAGGTTCGTGTCGCTCAGGATCTTGACCTCGCAGGACCGGTCGCCGAGGACTTTCTGCGCCACGCGCTCGGTGACTTCCGCCTTTTGGCGTCGGCCGTTCACCATGATGTCGATTGTTGGGTGGATGTCGTCCCGAACCCGCGCGACCGTCCGGACACCGAGGCTCAGGGACAGGCCGGCACCGCGAGATCCTTTCTTCCGAGGATCCGAATCTTCATGGACCTCGAAGAACGCAGTGACATGCCCGGGGCAGAACGCCTCACCCTCGGACACCATGGAGGATTGCCCGCCACACCCGCTCCGCCGCGAGCGCCTTCGACCCTTCGAACGTCTCGGAGCGACCCTTGCGGTCGAAGATCGTGATGGACGTCGCGTCCCCCCTGACCTTCGAGATGTCGTTCGCGACGACGAAGTCGACGTCCGCCTCCTTGACGAGGGCCATCGCGCGCGCCTTCAGCTCCGTCTCGCTGACACCGGCTTCCGCCTTGAAACCCACGAGGGCCTTCTTCGCGCCCTTGCGAAACCGATTGAGGACCTTCGGCGTGGGTTGCAGGTCCAGGCTCAGGACGCCATCGCGGCTCGGGATCTTGCCGGACTGCTTTTTCGCGGGCGTGAAATCCGAGACCGCGGCGGGGACGACGCAGACGTCTGCATCCGCCTTCTCGGCCATTGACACGAGATCGGCCGTCGTCTCGAATGCCATGAATGGGAGCCAGGGCGGGACCGGCGTCTCGTGCCGCCCGAGCCAGAGCTCCACGTTCGCCCCGTGCTCGAAGGCGACCTTGGCGAGTTCGATTCCCGTCCCGCCCGTCGAGCGATTCGTCACGACCCGCACGTCGTCAATCGGCTCGACCGTCGATCCGGCCACGACCAGCACGCGCATGTCGACGAGGTCCTTCGGACCGAGTCGGCGGATGACATGGGCCACAATCGTCTCGACGTCTGCCATCTTCGCTTTTTCTTCCTCGCGTTTCGGTTCGACCAGTTCGACGCGAAGTTCCTGGAGGCGCCGGACGTTCGCCGCCACAGCCGGGTTGTCCATCATCGATTCGTGGGCCGCGGGGGCGACGAGAATCGGGATGCCGGAACCGAGTGCGTTCGCCGCGTACGTCGTGACGGTGGAGTCGTCGATCCCCTGCGCGATCTTGCTAATCGTGTTCGAGGTGCACGGCGCGATCAGGAGCAGGTCCGCCTTCCCATCACGGCCGCACATTTTGAGGTACTCCATCGAGCCCGTGATCAGCGTGACCACCGGGTTGCCGGTCGCGTACTGGAGCGCATTGGGATGAAGGATCTCCGTCGCGGATCGCGTGAAGACCGCGTGGACCTCGGCTCCGTGCCGGATGAGCTCGTGGGCCAACTTCACGCACTCGACCGCGGCGATGCTCCCGGTGACCCCAAGGACGATCGTCTTGCCTTGGAGCTTGATGCTCTTGAGCCCTCGGAGCCGCTCGGCCGGATGCATTCCGCTGACGATTGCCATACGCGATATATAGCTGTGGCCCTGGCTTCGCGGGAATGCGTCCAACTCCGCCCACCGAGCAACCTTTAATCCGCGACGCCCGTTAGCTCCGGCCGCTTCGATGGACTATCAGACGACGCTGGAACATCTCTACCGATTGGAGCGGTTCGGGATTAAGCTCGGCCTGGACAACATCCGGCGGCTCCTTTCGCTTCTCGGCGACCCGCAGCGCGGCCTGAAGGTCCTCCACGTCACCGGCACGAACGGGAAGGGCTCCGTGTGCGCCTATGCCGCGTCCGTCCTGCGCTCCGCCGGATATCGAGTCGGGCTGTACACTTCCCCGCATCTCGTTCGGTTCAACGAGCGGATTCGCGTGGACGGCGAACCGATCGCCGATGACGATGTGCTGCGCCTCTGGTCCGGCATGCAGCCTGCGATTCAGCGGATGACGTCCACGCGGGCGATCGACCATCCGACGTTTTTCGAGGTCACGACCGCGATGGCCTTCGAGTATTTCCGGGAGAAGAAGGTCGACCTCGCAGTCGTCGAGGTCGGGATGGGCGGTCGGATGGACGCGACGAACGTGGTGGACGGCGTCGTGTCCGTCATCACGCGGGTGGACCTGGAGCACACGGAGCACCTCGGCAAGACCGTGGAGCGGATCGCCCGCGAGAAAGCGGGGATCATCAAGCCCACGTCGCGGGTCGTGACGGTCGACCAAGAGGCGCTCCCGGTCATCGAAGCGAGATGCCGCGAACTCCACGTGCCGTTGTCGGTCGTCGGACGAGATGTTCACGCGGAGCGCATGGCCGGCGACGTCCGCGGCCAGATCGTCCGTGTCCGCGGGGCCTTCGGAGCGGTCGAGGTCCAGACGCCGTTACTCGGCTCGTTCCAGGTGGAGAATCTCGGGATCGCCGTGGCCGCCTTGGAGGAGATTCGCTCGGTCGGGCTCACGATTCCGGACGAGGCGATCCGGTCGGGGATTGCCTCCGTTCGATGGCCCGCGCGGATGGAGATCGTCCGCACGTCCCCTCTCGTTGTCGTTGATGGAGCCCACAACCGCCCCGCAGCCGAAGCCCTCGGCGCATCGATGGCCGAGACGTTCCCCGGGCGCAAGGCTCTCCTCGTCGCGGGCATCTTGAACGACAAGGACCTGCCGGGCATGGCCGCCGCGTTAGGTCCGATGGCCCGCCGCGTCTTCGCCTGTCGACCCAAGACTCACCGCGCATACGACGCAGAGGATGTCGCGGCAGCCTTCCGCCCGTATGCCGAATCAAGCGTCATCGGCCCGGTCCGCGAAGCAATCAATGCCGCGCTTGGCGCGGCGCGGCCGGACGACATCGTCCTGATCACGGGCTCGATTTACACCGCGGGGGAGGCCCTTGACCATCTCGGCGTCCTCCCGTGACCGGATCGCGTTCATTGTGCGCGATCTTTCTCGCCGATACCTCCCGGGAGGGAATCTGCACGCGGGCGAGACGGCCCTCGCGAAAATTGTCGCGGAGACGGAAGATCCGTTCAAAGTCTTGATCTCGACGATTCTGTCCCAGCGGACCCGCGACGAGATGACCGAGATCGCTTCGAGGCAGCTGTTCTCTAAGTACGATACCCCGGCGGAACTTGCCGCGGCGGACGCCGCCGACCTGGAGCGGCTCATCAAGCCGGTCGGTTTCTACCGCCAGAAGGCCATCCAGATCGTGAAGGTGAGCCGGGCTCTCCTCGACCGCCACGCCGGCTCGGTGCCTCGGACCTATGAGGAACTGATCGAACTCCCTCAGGTTGGCCCGAAGACGGCGAACTGCGTCCTCGTCTACGGATTCGGCGTGCCGCGCATTCCGACGGACACCCACGTCCATCGCGTCAGCAATCGTCTCGGCCTCGTGCGGACGAAGACTCCCGAGGCGACGGAACGGCGACTCATGCAGACGGTGCCGAAGGAGTACTGGCTCCACATCAACGAGTTGTTCATCCGGTTCGGGAAGGACATCTGCCGACCGATCGGTCCCCGATGCCCGCAATGCTCGTTCACCTCGTTCTGCCGTTTCTATCCGAGGACGAAGTGGTCACGGGACGCCCGTCGCCGGAGTCGAAAGGCCGAGAGACGCTGAGCCTGGCTGCATCTTGATATCGATGCGCGTGGGTGTCGGATACGATGCGAATCGACTTCCTCGAGTACACGGCGATGGACCTTCCGCGGAAGGAGCCTTTCACGATTGCGAGAGGGTCTTCGACCGTGGCGCAGAACGTGATGGTCGTCGTGCATTCCGGCTCCCTCTCGGGCAACGGGAGCGGCGCCCCGACGGATGTGACCGGAGAGACGGTCCGGTCTGCGATGGACGCGATGAAGGCCATGGCGCGGGGCTTGGAAGGGTTCACGTTCGAGCGGCCGCGCGAGGTGGCCGACAAGATGGACAAGATCCTCCCGGGCAACCCGTCGGTCAAGGCCGCGATCGACATCGCGGTGCACGACCTCGCCGCGCAACAAGCCGGCGTCCCATTGCACCGGTATCTCGGCGCGACCCGGGATCGAATGGTCACGGACATGACGATCGGGATCATGGACACGCGAAGCGCGGTCGAGCGAGCCCAGCGCTGGGCCCAGGCCGGATTCCGTGCGCTGAAGGTGAAAATCGGCCGAGACCCAAAAACCGATTTGGATCGGCTGCGCGCGATTCGTGGGGCCGTCGGTCCCCGGATCGAGTTGCGGATCGACGGGAACCAAGGATACACCTGGAGTCAGGCGCTCGGCTTTGCCCGGGCGGCGAAAGACCTGAACATCTCGATCTTCGAGCAGCCGGTGGCCACCACGGACGTGGAGGGAATGCGCGTCCTGACGGAATCCTCGCCAATTCCGATCATGGCGGACGAGATGGTCCTCACGCCGGACGACGCGAAGAAGGTCCGGTGGGCGAACGCCGCGAAGGCCGTGAACCTGAAGCTCATGAAACATGGCGGGGTATGCCGGGCGATCGACGTGAACACGATCTGTGAATCCGCCGGCTACCCGACGATGGTCGGTTGCATGGGGGAACCCCAGATCTCGATCGCCGCCGCGCTGGCCTTCGCCCTCGGCCAGAAGAACGTTCGATGGCTCGACTTGGATTCGCACTTCAACCTCGCCGAGGATCCGTCCACGGGCCTGCGGTTCGAACACGGGGAGCTCATCGCCCCCGACCGACCCGGGCTCGGCATTGCTTTGTCTTGACGTCTTCTAGGGCTCGGCCGGCGGTCCCGCGTTCAGGGCGCGGTCCTGTTCCTCTTCCTCAATCACGCGAGCGACCGCGACCACCTCGTCCCCGTCGCCGAGGCGCTGGAGCCTCACGCCGCGAGCCGCGCGGCCCTTCACGCTGATGTCCGTGACGGCGCAACGAATCACGACGCCTGCCTTCGTCGTCGCGAGGAGATGCTCCTCCGGTTGGACGACCTTCACTGCGACGACGCGGCCTTTCGCGTATTTCGCACTCGTCGTGCGGACTCCCTTCGATCCCCGCCGGGTCTTCCGGTACTCGGAAGTCGTCGTGCGCTTTCCGTATCCGCTCGAGAGGACCGTCAAGAGTTCGGCTTCCGGGTTGGTCGATAGGGCCATCGACACGACCTCGTCTCCTGGTCGGACCCGCATGCCCGCCACCCCCGCCGCGGGTCTCCCCATCGGGCGGACTTCGTCGATCGGGAATCGATTGGCATATCCACCGGAGGAGGCGAGGATGACCTCCTCGTTGCCGCCGGCGATCTGGACGTCGATCAACTCGTCCCCCTCGTTCAGCTTGATTGCACGGATCCCGCTCTCGCGGATGTTCTGGAATTCCGCGAAACCGGTCCGCTTGATTCGTCCTCGTTTGGTCACGAAGACGAGGAATCGGTCCTGGGGGAAATCTCGAGTCGGGATCATCGCCTCGACCTTCTCGTCCGGATCGAGGCGTTCCAAAAGGTTCACGACGGGCTTCCCTCGCGCGTATCTGCCCGCGGCGGGCAGCTTGAAGGCCTTTCGCTTGAACACCTTCCCTTTCGACGAGAAGAACAGGATGAAATCGTGAGTTGAAGCGACGAAAAGGTCGACGACGTAGTCTTCCTCTTTGGTGTCCATGCCCGTGACCCCCTTTCCGCCTCGACGTTGTTTCCGGTACACGCTGACAGGTAGCCGTTTGATATAGCCCGTGTTCGTGATGGTCACGACGTTGTCTTCCTCGGGGATGAGGTCCTCGATCTGCATGTCGTAGGCTTGGAGCTCGACGGTCGTCCGGCGGTCGTCTCCGAACTTCTCCTTGATTTCGCGGAACTCGGATTTCAAGATGTCCAGGACCCGCTCTCGGGACGCCAGGATCGATTCGAGGTTCTCAATCTTGTGGTTCAAGTCGGTCTTCTCCTGGCGCAGCTTTTCGATCTCAAGTCCGGTGAGCTGGCGCAACGTCATCGCGAGGATGGCCTTTGCCTGGTTCTCGCTCAGGAGATAGCGATTCATCAGGCCCGCCTGCGCCTCGTCTGCATCCCGCGCGCGTCGGATGAGCCGAATCACGTCGTCGAGGTGGTCGACCGCGGTGATGAGGCCCTCCACGATGTGAAGGCGCTCCCGTGCCTTCTTCAGGTCAAACTCCGTGCGGCGCCGCACGATAATGACCCGGTGGTCGATGAACGCCTGCATCGAGTCCTTGATCGGCAGAACCCGCGGTTGTCCCTCGAGCAGGGCGAGGTTGATCACGCCGAACGTCGTCTCCATTTGCGTGTGGTGGTAGAGCTGGTTGAGGACCACGTCCTCGACGGCGTCCCGCTTGAGCTCCAACACGATTCGCATGCCGTCTCGGTCGCTCTCGTCCCGGAGGTCCGTGACGCCCTCGATTTTCTTCGACTTCACGAGCAAGGCAATCGACTCGACGAGGGACGCCTTGCTGACCATGTACGGGATTTCCGTGATGACAATCCGGGCGCGGTCGTGGCCCGCCTCCTCGAACTTCGCCTTCGCACGGATCCGGATGAGCCCACGCCCGGTCCGGTACGCGTCCGCGACGCCATCCGCGCCGTATAGGATGCCGCCCGTGGGAAAGTCGGGGCCGCGAATCGGACCCGTCTCGGATGTTCGTCGCCATTCCGACCGCGATTCCGCTGGAACCATTCACCAGGAGATTCGGGAACTTCGAGGGAAGGACCAGAGGCTCCTTCAGCGTCCCGTCGAAGTTGTCCATCCAGTCGACGGTGTCCTTCTCGAGGTCCTCGAGCATCGCCTCCGCGGTCTTCGCAAGCCGGCACTCCGTGTACCGCATCGCGGCGGGCTCGTCCTCCGTGCTCCCCCAGTTTCCTTGTCCGTCAATCAACGGGTACCGGAGCGAGAAGTCCTGAACCATCCGGGCCAAAGCATCGTAGACCGCGAGGTCCCCATGCGGATGCCACTTGCCGAGCACTTCCCCGACCACGCGGGCCGCTTTCTTGTGCGCGGACCCGGAGCCCATCCCGAGCTCGTTCATCGCGTGCAGTATCCGGCGCTGTACGGGCTTCAGCCCATCGCGCACGTCGGGCAGAGCCCGGCCGACAATGACGCTCATCGCGTAGTCGATGTAGGAGCGATGCAGCTCGTCCTCGATCGGCTGAGGCGAAACGCGCGGACGGGACTCCTGGGCTTCTTCCGGCATGGTGCTCCTAGATGTCCAGGTTCACGACTTCCTTCGCGTGCTCCTGGATGTATTGCCGGCGGGGCTCGACGGCCTCCCCCATGAGGATCGAGAACAGCGCATCCGCGGTCGCGGCGTCCTCGATCGTTACTTGCTTCAACAGGCGGCGCGCCGGATCCATCGTCGTCTCCCAGAGCTCGTCGGCGTTCATCTCTCCCAGGCCCTTGTACCGCTGGTACACGACCCCTTTGTCGCCGAGTTTCTTCGCGAGGTCTTCGCGCTGCTTCTCCGTGTACGCGTAGTGGAGATCCTTGCCTTTCTTGATCTTGTACAAGGGCGGTTGCGCGATGTAGACGAACCCGCTATCGAGGAGCGGCCGCATGTATCGGAAGAACAGCGTGAGCAGCAGCGTCGTGATGTGCTGGCCGTCGACGTCCGCATCGGCCATCGTGATGATCTTGTGGTACCGGACCTTTGCGAGATTGAACTCTTCGCCGATGCCCGCCCCGATCGCGGTGATCAGCG
>WNGG01002977.1_pt1 | contig 20477 bp, 29 predicted proteins | sample 5400661 | NCBI WGS metagenome assembly WNGG01 (sample SAMN13153372, study PRJNA577476) | soil metagenome | isolation source: 100 cm soil or saprolite under Garry oak tree replicate 1 | place: USA:California | collected 2016-06-15
GGAGATGTGGGCACTGTTCGCCGTCTACCAGGCCATCTGCCAGCTCACCGGCGCTGGCGCGGACGCGGCCGGCATCCCCCCGGACAAGATCAGCTTCCCGCACGCCCTCGCCGCCGCGGCCAGCACCATCACGGCGGCCTTTCCCCCCTGACCAGCTTGACCTCGCGCTGGCCACCTTCCTGTTGAAGATCCTGGACCCCCGGCACTACGTGCGTGACCGTCCCGGCCGGGCCAGCCCCCGCAAGACGAAGAAGGCCGGCGACTTCCCCAGGCGCGGGGACCAAGAGCCAAGCATGACTCGCGTAGCCCGGCGAATCGAGCTCCATCTCCTCGATCCGCTACGGTACACCTAAAAGCAAGGCCATTGGGCCTGTGGCCTGTGGCCTGTGGTTCCTGGTTCCTGGCAGTCCAGGAGCCGCCGGTCAACATGTACCTGGTGTGCGGTCGGCCGCCGCTGAGGTGCGCGATGATGGCAATGATCGTCTGCATCCCGCCGGGTGGATTGGCGGCAATGAAGGTCACCTCTCCGGTCAGCGATACAGCACGAACCAATCCTACGTTCGTGCTCAATACTGTGAGTCCGGACGAAGGCGCCGAGGTCGGCGAGGTGGTCGGGGACACGGCGGGCCGGGCGGCATTACGCGCCTGCCGATGCAGCGCTACGACTTGGGCGTGGTAGTGGACAGAGGCGATGATGGCAATGGCCAGGGCGGCTGACAGAAACGCGACCACAGCCCAGGCGATCCGGTTGGCGCCTCTTCGGCGCCGCCCGAAGGAGATCACGTCCGGCTCGTTAGGGTTCATGGCACGCTCACAATCATCGTGCCTGCATCAGTACCGACGACCCTGGGGCGGCAGGTGGTTGCACCCGGGCTACAGGGCTACCAAAGCCATGCGGCGCTGACTTGACACACCGTAGTCCCAGGGCGTGTGGGATATCCATGGGGATGGGCCGCGCAGGATCGGCAACACGAATCAGCGGATCCGCACGTCAACACTCGGTCGGCAGACGCATCCATGGTGATCTGTAAAACCGTCGGCGCGGGCGGGGCAGGATTCCCAGCTATCGGGGGACGAGCTTCACCGCGAGCGCTCCAGTTGGTGAGAACTATCTGTACGTCTCTCGAGGCGGCGCCGCGCGCCGCAGGCCCGGCGTCAGTGCCGGGCTCAGCGTTGGGGACGCCCGCCCGGCGCACGCCGGGCCACAGTCGGCCGGGCACAGATCCATCCCGCGCGCCGCAAGCCGCACCGGTGCGGCACGAGCCGTCGACCTCGCTCCCGATTGTCCAGCTCGCGGCCACCGCGTCAACGGCGGCCCTGCGGACCGTCGCTCGCGATCGGCTACGCCGACCATTGACCAGGTGGCCACTCACCAGGGATAGGCGCCTGCGAGGAAGCGGCCTACCAGGCTTCCGGCGCACAGCTTCTATGCTCGGTTAGCGTTCGCAACCTAAGCCCGGACCGCGCTGGGTCATCGAACAGCTGCGCGTGCCTCGATGTCTTGATCGGTGTGGCAGTAGCCGAACCAGTGGAAGAACAGCCCGATGCCGCCAGCGGTCACAATGATTTTAAGCGGGATCACCAGCGGCGTGCATCGGCCAGGCGGGCTCGCTGACCACCGGCAGGCTGTTACTGCGACCGTCCCGTAAGCACCGTGCCATGCTGGGCAGCAAATATCGGACTGCCACTGCGGGAGTGGCATTCGACCGCGTCAGCCTGGGGTGATCGTGAACATTGACGCCAACGCGCTGCAGTCGAGCCTGCGCCGCCTACGCCAGGCCGCGTTCGATGCCGATGTCGTGGCTGTGTTGAAGCGTGCCGTCAACGCCGTCCACCGTGTGTTCGGCTGCAGCGGCGCCGGGATCATGTTCATCACCGAATCCGGGCAGCTGTCCTACGTTGCCGCCTCGGACGAGGCTGGCCGCCAGCTAGAGCAGGCCCAGGCGCTCGCGGGGCAGGGACCTTGCTATGACTCCTATGTCTATGCGCGCGAGGTGGTCAGCAGCGACCTGCGCACCGACAGCCGCTGGCCTCAGCTGCCAGATCATCTGCCACCCGAAGTGCGGGCGGTGGCTGGCATTCCGGTCCTGCTCAGCGGCAGCCCGGTTGGCACGCTGAACGTTTACCGTGACGAGCCCGCCGACTGGGACGACTCAGATGTTCAGGCGCTACGCGCCTATAGTGACCTGATCGCAGAAGTCATCGGCAGCGCGCTGGCAGCTCAAGATCACAGTGTCCTTGCCGGGCAGCTGCACTACGCCCTGGACTATCGCGTGGTCATCGAGCGGGCTGTCGGCTACCTGATGGGCTCTCAGGGTCTAGACGCCGTCACTGCTTTCAGCGCGCTGCGCAAGCGGGCACGCGACTCGCAGCGCCGTGTTGCCGACGTGGCAGCCGAAACACTTCCGGCAGCTGACACAGCACCGACCGGTAACCACGAAGAACAGTAACGAAACCGGGCGAGGACGGTCATGGCGGGCAGCGGGCGCACGGCCGCGATCACTCCGGCGGTCCCCTTCGTGTTCGGCAGCAGGGGTCTGAGCGTTTGAGCATGTTCGAGGATGTTAGAGGCCGCGCGTCGTTTGCGTGTTCGTCAAGCGCGCGGTAGATTCTCAACCGAGTTCCGCCGTGTGTCCGCGGATCGTCCTTCCCAGGAGGTGGCGATCTGTGGCGCACAGGTCTAGCAGCCGAGCCAGACCGGCCGCTGTGGAGCGCATGTTCTCGCACCTGTCGTCTGTGCCTGCGGCCCCTTGCTCCAGCTGGCGGCAAGCCTCGTATTCAAGCGAACCCAGCCTTAGGCCTCACCGGCCGGTGGAAACGCCTCGCCTGTGCCTGCCAGCGACCTTCGCCTCAACGGAGCCCTGATGGCCAGCTCCCCGTATCTCACCATCGTGACCCAACGCCACGGGCAGGAGATCTTGCTCTGCGTGCAAGGGGAACTCGATGTGTCGAACCGGGATAGCCTGCGCGAGGCCATCGACGGTCTCTTGGAGCCCAGCCCGCAGACACTGGTCCTCGATTTGTCGGGGCTCAGCTTCGCCGACTGCGCCAGTCTTTCGATCTTGGTATCGGCACACCAGCACCTGGCCGAACAGGGCCGGAAGCTGATTCTCCTGGATGCGCAGCCACTTGTCCGCCGATTGCTGGCCGTCACCGGCCTGGATAGGGTTTTCCACCTAAGTGACTCGGGAACTGAGGAAGATAATCCTCCGATCGAGGCTCCTGCATAAGCCATCACGAGCCCTGCTCAGCAAGGCACCGCTGCGCTTCTGGACTGTGCTAACCGCGGTTGCCGTCCGTCCAGGTAAGCCCGATCATCGGGCTACGTGCGGCGCGCCCAATGTCGGCCGGGAAGCCTGGACGGGCTTCAGGTTCATCCTTACCCGGATCGTTGTCCCGCCGGGACCGGTGCGGATCTCAACACGCTCTCCCGCGTATCCCCAGAGGCCGTGCCCTGGGATCTGGCGCATTCCCGGAGCGAACACGGCAGGGTGCGTGATGGGCGGCGGCTTCGCGCACCGCGTCGATTTTCGGTGGGATGTGAACTGGGCTGCCGCGCGATACGTGATACGAACTGAACCGTCTTCGCGCCGCGGACCTCGGCCGCGGCCATTCGTGAAGGGAGACCAGCCATGAAGCCGTTCGTCCTTCGTCTCGGCGCCCTGGCCGCCGGCGCGCTCGCCGGGACCCTGGCCCTCGCCGCCAGCGGCACGGCTCTCGCCGCCAATCCCGGGACCCAGGGGCAGCCCAGCCAGAGCTGCCTGAGCAGCACGGCCCCGGCAGAGCCCGGGAACGCGAGCTCCGCGCCGGGATCGGCGTTCAACGAGAACGGCGGCATCGCCGGCGGCGTGTACGCGGGCAACGGGGCTCCGTCGCTGAACGGCAACACCGACAAGGCTATTTCCCAGTACGACGTCGCCTGCTTCCAGGTGTCGCAGCACTGACGTCCCGGGCCGGCCCGCCCAGTCCCGGGGTCTGATGCCCGGTCCGGTCACGGCACATGGGAGGAGCATCGAGCCGTGGCTGCGCTCGTTGCGGCGCCTCGGTCGCCCGGCGGGTGAGGCCTCGGCGGCGGAACCGCTGACCTTCCGAAACGCCGGACGGCGCCCGCGCGCCGTCCGGTGGGTCCGGCCCGGAACACGGTGCCCGAATGCTCGCTCACGCGCAGGCCTCATCGACGAGGCGGTTCGCCGCCGACGACAGCGAGGCGAGGGGTGTCGGCCAGTTCCGTACCGGGTCGACCTGTGCCGTCTTGGCTCATAACCCAGAGCTCGCAGGTTCAAATCCTGCCCCGCTACCAAGAAGGAGCAGGTCAGAGGCCTGATTGCCGGGGACGGCAGTCGGGCAATCTGTCTGGATGGCAGCGCGGCGGCAGCAGAGTCGCGCCACACCTGACGTGGAATGCCGACACTGAGCCGCACGGATTGGCCCCAGACGGCGGGCCATGCCGGTCAGGCTGCCGTCGGAATTGAACAGCCTCGCGGGCAGTTCCGGGCCTCGACCCACGACGCCGCGATGCAGCTCGGCGCCGACGGCGTGTTCCTCGGCTCGGGGATCTTCAGGTCGGGCGACCCGGCCGCGCGCGCCGCGGCGATCGTGAAGGCGACCACGTTCCACGACGACCCCGACGTGATCGCCAAGGTGTCCCGCGGCCTGGCGAGGCGATGGTGGGCTTGAACATCGACTCGCTGCCGCCCGAGCAGCACTACGCAGGCCGCGGCTGGTAGGCGGTGCCGCCATGCCGCCCGCCAAGCCGCTCGGGGTTGGGGTGCTGGCACTCCAGGGGGATGTGGCCGAGCACCTGCGCGCCCTGGAATGGGCAGGCGCCCGAACGGTGGCGGTGCGCACCCCGGCCGACCTGGACCAGGCGGCCGGGCTGATCATCCCCGGCGGCGAATCCACCACGATCTGGAAGCTGGCCGAACTCTTCGACCTGGCCGGCACACTGCGCATGCGGGTCGCATCTGGAATGCCTGTGTTCGGCTCTTGCGCCGGAATGATCATGCTCGCTGGCCGGCTTGCGGGACCCGGCCAGTGGCCAGCAAACGCTCGGCGCTATCGACATGACCATCCGGCGGAACGCGTTCGGCCGGCAGGTGGACTCGTTCGAGAGCGACCTGTCCATCGCGGGGCTCGGTGGCGGCCCGTACCGCGGCGTGTTCATCCGCGCCCCGTCGGCCGAGCGAGTGGGCGAGGATGCCGAGGCCCTCGCCACCGAGCCGCGCACCGGTAAGATCGTCGCGGTCCGGCAGGGACCGGCGCTGGTTACCGCCTTCCACCCCCAGCTGACCGGCGACAGGCGCATTCACAAACTCTTGGTCAACATGGCGCGGCAAGGATCATGAGCGGCGGCCCTGGGACACACCCGTCCGCTCAATCGCGGGATTGCCCTTCCGCGGTCTGGGGCCACGCGGCGATCATGTCGACCTGCAGAGGCCCTTCGAGCGGGAATACCGGGCGCTGGCCCGCGACCCGGGAAACTGGCCGGCCCTGCTGGCCAAGGTCCAGGCGATGGAACTGCCCCAGATCACCTGCCTGGCGCCGGCGAGCCGGCTGTCGATGTAGCGGTGGCACGCTCCCAGGCGACCGCCGGGCACGGCATTTGTCCAGCAGGGGGCGCGGCGCCGGACGGCGTCACGATCTCTAAGCGACGCCTCACCCACCGGCAACCACTCCTGAACTTCTGCGGCACAGGAGCAGCCGCCCGGAGCGGCACAGACGTCCTTTCGGGAGGACACAGACGACGTTGCCGCTAGCGACGCGTCAGATACAGATCGAGCCGTCGTTGCGCGAGTCAGGTCAGAGTCGGGTCAGCGGTGTCGGCTGCTGGGCCTGACCGCTGGAACATTACGGTGATGTGTTGCATCCGCCGGTGACTCCTCTCACAGCTGGCTGCTGGTGGGGAGCGTGCGGACCGACGGGCTCACACACCCAGTGCTGGAGCGGCATCGGGATCTCTCTGCTGCTGGGCTCGCCCCCGCCTCCTTTCGCCGCCGCGCAGTCCGTGGCCGGCATGATCACCATCGTGAGTGAGGCGGCCTGGTCAGGCGGCAGCTCGCCGCCGTCGGCTCGTTGTCTGGCTTACGGTGCGTGGCCGGGAGGTGTTCGGCCGGTGCCGCGGCGAGGTCGGCGAGCTTGAGTCCCTGATGCCGATCGGCGTCGCTCCTGCCCGGGTCGTCGGCCTGTGCAAGTGCCTGCGCACGCTAGGTCAGCCTGTCCGGCCGCCGGCGGCGCTGACCGGCAGGCCTGGATCTGCGGCGGCCATGGTTAGGCTTAGGCGAGTGAACGAGGTGGAAGGTGCGGTGCCGCGCGGGCTGAGGCAGGCGATCGATGTGCCGCCGTTTGGCGAGCTTGCCGATCCGCGGGTGCTGGCCGAGCTCGCTGCCGCCGCGGAGGAGCGGGGCTGGGATGGTTTCTTCGTCTGGGACCACATCGTGTATCGCGCGCCGGTCCGGGCCGTGGCCGATCCGTGGGTGGCCCTGGCGGCAGTGGCGTGCGCTACGAGCAGGCTGCGGGTCGGACCGCTGGTCACCCCGTTGTCGCGCAGGCGGGTGCACAAGCTGGCCAGGGAGACTGTGACCTTGGATCTGCTGAGTTCGGGCCGTCTGACCCTCGGAGTCGGGCTCGGCAGCGCGCGGAACGGCGAGCTGGAGCCTTTCGGCGAGGTCGCCGATCCGCGCGAGCGGGCCCTGCTGCTTGATCAGGGCCTGGCCGATCTGAACAGGTACTGGGCGGGGGGCTTCGAGCCGGTCCCGGTGCAGCGGCCGAGGATCCCGGTCTGGGTGGCGGCGGAGTGGCCGCACCCGCGGCCAGTGCGGCGGGCGTTGCAGTGGGATGGATTGTTTCCCACCGGGCTGCCAGATCCAGCCGCACTTGCCGAACTGACCGGCGAGATCCGGAAGGCACGTCCGGCCGACGAGTCGTTCGACGTGATCGTGGACATCCGTCCTGGCGACGACCCCGTGCCGTGGGCGCGGGCCGGGGCGACCTGGACGGTCACCGATCTTGGCATGCAGCCGACCGAGGCCCGGGTCCGCGAGGTCATCAGGGCGGGACCTCGCTGAGGCGCGTGACCGTACCGGAACGCCGGGGCCTCGGTCCAGTGCCAAGCTGATAATCAGGTTCGCGATCAGCTCCGGAGCACGATGTCCGCCCGCCGCGCCTCGAACAGCCGCACGTTGTGCAGCTGGCGCCAGCCCGCGAACTGGCGCAGGTCCAGGGCGTACGCCTCGCGGGTCAGTCCCGTGCAGCCGGCCAGGAACCCGGCTAACGCGAGGCGTTCCTGATCGGAGCACACCGGCTCGGCCGGGACCGGGGCAGCAGAGGATGTGACGGTGGCGGTCCTCGGGCACCTCCCGGTCAGGCTGAGACCCGGAAGGCTGGGCCAGCCAAGACCCCAGCAGCAAACATTGACTTCAACGTAAGACCGAACCGACGGGCAGGCCAGGTCACCGCCCTCATAGGCATCCCGGGTCAGAAACGCTCCCGACCGAGTATGGACGACCTGAAGTTGCGCCGGCCGCGCAAGAGGAATGATGCAGATCATCTGGTTCTGCGTGCCGGGATCCTTCACCGGGGCACGCGGCCAACCGCGTTGTGCGAGGTCTATTATCAGTCGGGTGCGCCCTAGGTGCGCCCTGGCCTGCGGCTGATTGAGCGCGAGAATGAGGCCCGCGAATGCAGGCCCTGACATGTGCCCTCCGCGTGAACCGCGAGCTGAGAGACTGTCCAGTTGTCGGCAAGCTCGGTGACCGCGGTCTCGACCAGCTGGTGCCCGCCCGGGACGTTGTTCTGCAGCTTTCCGGTGGCCGCGACGTAGTTGAGCCAGTGAGCGTCGTCGGTGCGGTCCGTGGGCTATTTGCGCCGTCACGGCCACGGTAGAGCTCATTCTCGGAATGAGTCAGCTCTAACAACCGCGGAAGGTAGCGCTATATTCGGCCGACACCTCGATCAGGGACCGGGAGCAGGCTGATGGCGGGATCAGTAGCAGACGGGGCGGCAGAGTTCGAGGCGAAGCTGGCGTCGTTCGTCCGGGAGAACCGACTGTACGGAGCGGTCGCCGGCGTTGTGCACGTCGACCAGCTTGCCTGGTCCGGGGGTGCGGGATTCGCTGACATGGCCGCCGGCCGGCCGGCCGGGCAGGACGTGCTCTACCGGGTCGCGTCCATCACGAAGACCTTTACCGGTACGGCGATCATGCAGCTGCGCGACGCGGGCAAGCTCGACCTCGACGATCCGGTTGTCAAGTGGTTGCCCGAACTTGCCGACAGCGCCACCCCGGAGACCATCGGCGGCGTCACGATCAGGCGCCTGCTGTCGCACGAATCCGGGCTCGTCAGCGAGCCGCCCGGCACCGACTTCATGGCCGGGCAGCCAAGCTACCAGGGGGTGGCGGCCCGCAGCCTCGAGCGGGTCAGCGAGATCTTCACTGCCGTACCGCCGAACACCCAGCTCAAGTACTGCAATCTCGGGTACCAGCTGCTCGGCGAGCTCGTCAGCCGGATCAGCGAGACTCCGTATCCGCAGTATGTCGCCGAGCAGATTCTGGCGCCGCTGGGGATGGCGTCGACGGGATTTGAGCCGCTCGCGCCCGAGCTGGCCAGCCGGTGCGCGGTCGGGTACGCGGGCCGGGCGTTCTCCGACGAGCTGGCGATCGCGCCGTCGATGCCGCTGTGTGGGCCGAGGGCGGGCTTTGGTCGACGGTGTCCGATCTGGCCAGGTGGCTGTCGTTCCAGCTCGCCGCGCACCCCGGCGTGACTGCGGACAGCGCGCACGCCGAGCCGCCGAGGCTCGCTGCGGCAACTCGCCGGGAGATGCACAAGCCGCGGTACCTCAGCGACGAGGAGTGGTCGAGCGCCTGGGGCATCTCCTGGTACTCGGCCCGCAAGGACGACGTCACCTGGGTTCAGCACTCGGGCGGGCTGCCCGGCTTCGAGTCGAACGCGTGCTTCGACCGCGACTCGCGGGTCGGCGCGATCGTGCTGGTGAACGGGGGAGCGGACGCTGCGAATATGGCCATGAGCCTGGCCGCGCGGGCCCGCGAGCTCGCCGCCGCCGCCGCTCCGCAGCTGACCGCGCCCGCGCCGACGCCAGCTGATCTGCTCCCGCTGCTCGGCGTGTACGCGTCCGTCGACATGAGCTTCCTGCTCAGGGTCGAGTGGCGGGACGGGAAGCTGGCGATCGTTGAGGGCTCAGGGCCCGGCGAGACGGTGCCGCTCGAGCGCTGGAGCGAGCCGGCCAGCTTCGTGGTCGCTCCAGGGTTCCGGCGGTCGGGCGAGCCGGTCGTATTCCAGCGCCGCGCTGACGGCACGGTGACGTCGATGCTGATCGGCGGCCTTGGCTCCCTGGTGCGGCTCGACCCGGTGTCGTGACGGTTCTGGTCGGCCCACGAATCGGAGGCCGGCCAGAACCGGCCCTCGTCAGACGAAGGCGCTCAGGCCAGTGATCGCCCGGCCGACGATCAGCGTGCTGATCTCCCTGGCCAGAGCCCACGGCGTCACGCTCGACGAACTCGCCGGCCCCGCCCGCCGGCGACCCGCGCATCCACCTGCGACCGGTCACCCGACACGACATGACCATGCTGCCCCTGACCCGCCGCGCCGGCGGCGAGGCCGTGCACGTGCCCCGGCTCAAGCGCCTGGTCTACATCAACCCCGACCAGGTGGTCGCGCCGCCCGGGCGGGCCCGCATCGAGCAGTGCCCCGACTGCGACCGCGGCATCTACTGCGGCGAGAAGTGCCGGGAATGCGACGGTATCGCCTGGCAGGTCTGGAAGGCCTGCCCGCGCTGCGGCGACACGGCGATGTGGCGCTACCTCGACGGCCGGACCCGGATGCATTGCCAGGCATGCGGAGCAACCTGGGGCGTTGACTATCCAGGATGGCTGGCGCAGCGGCTGCCCGCGCGGCTCCTCACTGCCCGTCAGCCTGCATGGCGGTGCGGCAGACAGGAGACTGTACGGCCAGCTGGCAGATTGCCTAGCGCATGCCGTCTGCTGCGTCGGCCGCACATCAGCTCTCATGCCAGCCTGCGGGGCTTCAGCCGCGGACATGGCAAGCGGCGAGTTCCGCGCGGGGACGAGCCCGCCTGACGACCTCAACGGGCCCCGCGTCTACCAGGACCACCTGGCCCGCGTCCTGGTCGGCCGGCGCTAGACGAGTCAGGCTCGCGAGCCTGACCGTCGAGAGCAGTGAAGGTCCTCCGGCAGAGCCGGAGGACCTTCAACTGGCGTAGGCCCGGCGGCTGGGCTGGACCTGCGGTCGCGGGGGCCTAGTGGTGCCTGACCCAGATTCCGGTGTTCATGCCATTGTTGTAGACGGTCGGCGCGTTGACCTGCACCGTGCCGGTCGAGGTGCCGTCTGAGGTCTCGACCACCTGGGCGGACTTGAGCAGTGAGACGTGCGTGCCGTTCAGCTGGGTGATCTTGGTGTTGGTCAGCAGTGCCAGACGGTAGTCTGCCGCCGGATCGATGAACGCGCTCCCCGGCGTGCCCGCCGGGAAGACGGCGAACTCCGCGCCGACCCTGACCGAGCCGAAAAGCGCGCCAGGATCGCTGAACCGGGCCGCGAAGTCTGCGCCCGACGTGTTGTCCCGCGCGTTGTAGAGCAGGAACCCGGTGCTGGCGTTGTAGAAGGCCGACAGGGTGACGCTGTCACCGGCGTTCATCACCGGCGAGTTGCCGTTCGAGTAGAAGATGCAGCCGGCCGACGTGCAGTTGCCAGGCTGCAGGTCAACCGCAGCCGCGTTCCACTGGCTGCCCGGCAGAGCGCTGATGCCCAGGACGAAGATGTCGTCGGCCGACCGGAGCTGGACGCTCAGTCCGCCGCCGGTGCTGTACGGGATCTTGCTCGAATTGGGGAGCCTGAAAGTCGTCGCCACGAAGCGATAGTGCACGCGAGTCGCGTGCTTTGCCGCGCCCGCCTGCTCGGCGCTGAAGATTTTTGGCCGGCTGAGGGCCGGGCTAGCGGACGCCGCCGCCGACGTGATGAGCGGGGCCATGACAGCGGCTGCCGCCACGAGCCCGATGGCTAGTCTTCGCATACTGGTGCCTCTTCCTTTTCCTTGAGGTGGTGCTCGTTCTTCGAGGTGGTGCTCGAACGAGCCCGCGGGGGCTGTCCTCCTCCTCCCCGGCTGCTGCACGCGCCGTCGCACCGCCGAGCCAGGGTGGTAGGGGTGGTCAGGTGCGCTCAGCGGAAAAGCAAGATGGCCACATGTTTAAGACGCTGAGCAAAGCGATCTGATACCTCCTTCGCCGCCCCAGAATCTTGCCTGCTTCGAGAACGTCCTGCTCGCCGGGCGCTCAGCAATCCGGCGGGCTAGGCGTCTTATCAGTGTGATGACCACTACCCCGGTACAGTCGCCCGCGCGTCCCTGGCGGCCGGCGCCGCCAAAGTGGCGGAAAGCGGGCCTTACGTGACCGCCCCCGATGCCCGGCATCTGACGCACAGCCCGGCCGTCGCTGACGATGCGACCCCGGAGCGTCTGGTGTCGGACCTGTTCCAGGAGCACGCGCTGAGCCTGGTCCGGCTGGCCGTGCTGCTGACTGGCGACAGGGCCAGCGCCGAGGACGTCGTCCAGGATGCCTTCCTCGGCCTGCGGCGGGCTCTGCCGCGGCTGCCGGCATGGACAACGCGCTGCCATACTTGCGCGTCAGCGTGCTGAACGGCTGCAGATCGGTGCAGCGCTCACTAGTCCGGGCCAGCCGGCGCGACGTCCAGTACGCGCCGCCCGTCTGGTCGGCCGAGGCGGCCGCGATCGCATCCGAAGAACGGCGGGCCGTGCTCACGGCCGTCGCCGCGCTGCCTCGGCGCGCCCGCGAGGTGCTGGCGCTCCTGTTCTTTCTCGGCATGCCCGATGCGAACCGTCGCCAAGCAGTACCCCGCTCTCGTGGGCCACGTCGCGCTGTACTGCCGGATCAGCCGGGACCGGAACGGTCGCGCGGAGGGCGTTGAGGCCCAGGAGAAATGGGGCCGCGACTACGCCGCCGGCGCATGGCCGGACGCGCCGGTCGTGGTCTACGCCGACAACGACATCAGCGCGTCGAATGGTGATCACCGGCCTGGCTACGAGGAACTGCGCCGCGAGGTCGGCTGGTTCGAGCTGGCCGCCGAGCTTCTCTCGGCCGGGATCACGTCGCTGCATACCAACCGCGACGGCATCGTTCGAATCGGCGACGAGATCGCCGGTATCAAGGCCGTGCTGAACGCCGGGGAGGTCCGCAAGTTGACGCGGCGGATCAACGACCGGCTGGCCGAGAACGCCGCCGGGGGCACACCGCCGGGGTCGGTCCCGTTCGGGTACCGGCACGGGGTCAACGACGCCGGGGACAAGACCTACGTGATCGTGCCCGGTCAGGCCGACGCGATCCGCTGGGCGGCGCAAAAAGTGCTGGCCGGGTGGTCGCTGTCAAAGGTCAAGGCCGGGCTCTGCGTGCACGGGCCGCACCGCGTCAAGATCCGGAACGCGGCCGGGGAAGTGGTGACCGACGCCCAGGGCAACTCCCGCACCCGGACCACGGCGCTGACCGCCGGCTCGGTGCGCTCGATGCTGACCAGCCCGAGCATCGCCAGATGGCGGGTGCACCAGGGCCGCGTCGTGGGCCGGGGCAACTGGTCGCCGATCCTCGATGAGGCCACCTGGCAGGCGTGCCGCCGTGCACGTTTCAGCGGACCGCGCACGGTCACGCGCAGCGACGGCGGCGCGTACCCGGTCACCAGCCGGCACACCGGCTACTCTGCCGCAAGTACGTGCTGACCGGCGGCCTGGTCGTGTGCGGCGTGTGCGGCGCCCCGCTGGTCGGCAGCCTCAAGCAGGTAGGCGGCAAGAAGAATGTCATGCCCTACCTTCTGTGTCACCCGAACGCGGGCGGGCGCGCGTGCGTCGGGATCATGCTGGAGGCGACCGAGCAGCATGTCATCAGCACCCTGTTCGCCGAACTCGACAAGCCCGAGTTCCTTGATCTGGTGGCAGCCGACGACCACGCGTAGCGGCGGGATGAGATCACCGCCGCCCTGTCCGGCATCGACGGCCAGCGCGCGGAACTGGCCGCCCTCTGGGGATCACCGGGCGGCCTGACGAGCGCGCAATGGCAGGCGGCCCGGTCGGCCCTCGCGGACCAGGAGCGGGCGCTGCGGGCCGAGCTTGCGGCGCACCCGCCGACGCCGGCCCGGGTCGATATCGAGCGGGCGAAATCGGCCTGGCCGGGCATGACGCTGGACGAGAACGGGCCTTCTTGCGCTTGTTCATGGACGTGATCACCATCAGCCGGGCGCGTCCCGGGCCTAAGTATTTCGACCCTGGCCGGGTCGAGATCACCTGGCACTCACGTAGCACGGTCGTCGCCTAACGGGTAACATAGGTCCCAGTCGCCCGTTCTGGGCAAAACAGCTCGTCTGGGCTGCCACACCACATTTGGAGGAACGCTCCGCCGCAACCGCGGCCGGGGCCGGACTACCGGAGGTGGTATGCAGCAGAGATGGCGACCGAAGTCGGACGCGCCCAGACTGTGGCAGCGACAGCAGCGCAAGCACAAGGTGGCCGCACGGGCAGTCGATGATCCCGTCGTCCTGGCCAAGGCCGCGCGCATTGTCAGGATCGCGCTGGCGAGGCGAGTACTAGAGCCCGCAGACCTGGAGCCGCAGACGCCCGCCGAGCGGGCCGAGGCCCAGCGGGCCGCGTCATGACTGCCGTCGAAGCCGGGCAGCAGATCATCGACGCCGGGGTTCTGCCAGCCTGGCAGGTCATCGAAGCCCGCGAGCGGGCCGAGCGGATCCGCGACGGCATGGTCAGGCTGGCCGGCGACGTCGAGGTCCTGGTCGCCGAAATCCGCGAAGCGTTCGAATTTGCCGACTGGGCGAAGCTCGACTACGCAGACTTCCCGAGTTACTGCCGCGCCAGGCTGGTCGAGACTCACCAGTGGGCACACACCGCGTGCATCGCAGGCCGTCCTGCTTTACAGTGTCGTCGCGGCCATCCCTCACGCCACTCGTGAGCGAACCTGGGCCGTATGCCGAGGGTACGGCGGCAGTTACGCAACCTTGCAGATACGCCCCGGCCGGGCCAATGCACTCCCTCAGGTCTTATACGCCTGCTACGGCATCGCCAGTGTGGTCGACGCCCTGGCTGACATGCTGAGGAGCGCTCGCACTTAGCGCGCTCGCCGGTTCCAGCCGCCGTCAGGAAGCTCACCAAGGGCGGCGGCCAGCAGCAGGCCGAGCCCCAGCCCGGAGCCCAGGCCGATCGAGACATCGGCGACCCAGGGGCTGGACACGCGCACCGGATTGGTGGCGTAGGTGAGGATGCGCAGCCAGCTCTGGCTGCCGGGCCTCATGTAAAGGTCAAAGTCCGTTGTCACGGCGCGCACCATGCTCGCGGCCTGGTGCGGCGTCGAAGCAGTGGCGGTGATGGTGAATACGCGGCCGGAGACCGGCTGCGTTGTGATGTGCGACTTCGCCTCGTTCGCCATCCCGGGCAGGTGGATCCAGCCTGGATAGCCATCTCGCGTCGAGTGCCGGTCGTTGACGACGTTCCGCCAGAACGAGGCAGCATTAATGGTCTTGCGCATGGAATGCACCTGGACCCCAGGCAGAAGCTGGAGCACGGACCTGCTCGTGTAGCCAGTGTGCCGGGATGCTGCTACCCCAATCGCCGTACCCAGGCCGACGATGGCGAGTGAGATGACGACGAGCTTGAAGCGGCGGATGGACGCAAGCATTTGTCCCCTCCCTTTGGCCGAAATGGCCAGCGGAAGGGAGCCTATCGGCTAAGGACAGCCGTTAGCTGCAATTTCGTCCTGGGAGAAGAGCTTGAGAACGGCACGGTGACTGCGCTTCGAAGGTCCTCTGTTGGCCGCGCGGCGGCCATCGTGCCGAGAGTGACCGCGCCCGGCGGTGGACGCCGGGCGGACCGACCGTCATCCCGTTCCTCGGCTCGCTGTCGTCGGACGGCCGCTCGCTGGCGTTCAGCAACGACTGGGGGATGGGCACGAGGCATGGCGCCAACGACGGCGCGGCGCGGATCGTGCGAGTCAGCTCGAAGAACGGGTCGCTGGCAGCCGCCGCCCGCGTCATCGTGCCCGGATCCCGGTCCGGGCCTTACGGGGTTGAGTCGGTGGCGCTGAGCCCGGACGGCGCGGTCCTGTACCCCTGCGCGCGGCGGCCGGCCACCGCGGCGGGCTACCACTACTCGGTGGTCCTCGCCGCTTATCATGCCGCCGATGGCCGCCTGACCCGCGTGCTGGGATCGTGGAACAGCGACCAGGTCCCGTGCCAGCTCGCCATAGCTCCGTCCGGTAACTACTCGCTCGTCACCGGCATCTTCACCGCGCCGGCGCCGTATGCAACCCGGGTGAACCTGTCCACCGGCCAGGCAGCGCCCGTCGGCCGGGCCTTCGTCCCCGGCCAGTCCTCCGGTGAGAGGGATCCGTACGAGATCGCGGTGGTAGCTCCAGGCCCTGCCGAGCAGACCCGCATGGCCGCCGCCGGGATCGGTCCGGCGTCGGCGAGAACGGAGCGCCCGGGCAGCCGGCGACCTACCTTTAGGTCTGGACCCGGGTGTCGAGCCCGCGCTCACTCCTGGGCAGCTCGCCACCCAGCTCATGCACCGGCGATGCAGCTACGCGCGCAGCCGGCGTGCCGCCGGGCTGGGGACGTGTGGATCGCCGACGGACCCTGCGCTCCGCCCGCAGGCCGCGACCCTGGCACCGCCAGATCCGACGACCTGAACAAGGAGGACCGATGCACGGTCCTGGGGAAGGTCTTGGCTGAGGCGAAGCAATCACTGGCTACAGGTCGTCGGGCAGGAGCCGGAAACACTTGTGTGGGGTGAGGGGCGCAGCGCCCCGGAAGTCGCGCCGGTCGAGCGTGGGCACCGCATCCGTCCGGTACCGGGCGGCCAGCGCCACGTTGACTGCGTCGGCCAGGTCCAGATCGAACCTTGCGTACTGCTGCTGGAGCAGGCGTGCCGTGGCCAGGATTTCGAGACCGGTCTCCGGGATCTGAAAACGCAGCAGCCGGGCCTGGGCCAGGATGAAGTCGATGATCGCAGTCCGGGCCTGGGATCCGAACTGGGCCTTGGCCAGGTGATCAACCTCGGTCAGCACCAGTGGGCGAGATGATCACCGTGCCTGCTCCATACAGGACCCCGTGCATGCGGCTGACTCACGCGCGTTCCGGTCGGATGCGGCGATGATGCCGGAGGTGTCCGCGAGCGCCGGCGGCCCATCGGCGAGGCGGCGGTGGACCTGACGTTCGCTATCTGCCTATGGTGACCTGGAGACCACTATGGCGCGGCCTGCCTTCGGGCAGCCGGGCCGGCACGGCGCCGTCCTGGGGGGCGCTCCGTATACGGGGGGAGCAAATCCGATGCCGTCTGCCGCGCAAGACCGCTCGGCGGCGCCCGTCGACGGGCGCTGGATGGTACTGGTCGTCGTCGCGGTTGCCCAGCTCATGGTCGTCCTGGGACGCCACCATCGTCAACATCGCGCTGCCGTTGGCCCAGCGTTTTCTGGGGTTCCCTAACGGAGACCGGCAGTGGGTGGTGACGGCCTACGCGCTGGCCTTCGGCAGCCTGCTGCTGGTAGGCGGCCGGATCGGGGACATGTTCAACCGCAAGTGGGTCTTCATCACCGGGCTGGTCGGATTCGCCGTCTCCTCGGCCATCGGCGGCGCCGCCGGCTCGTTCGGGATGCTGGTCACGGCCCGGACGCTGCAGGGCGCTTTTGGAGCCCTCCTCGCCCCGGCTGCCCTCGGCACGCTAACCAGCACATTCCAGGATCCGCGCGAGCGGGGGAAGGCTTCGGGGTCTTCGGCTCGGTCGCAGCGGGCGGCGGTGCCGTGGGCCTGATCCTCGGCGGGGTGCTCACCCAGTACTTGTCCTGGCGCTGGGGCCTGTACGTCAACCTGGTGTTCGCCGCGATTGCCGCGGCCGGCGCCCTGGCGTACCTGCGCAACAGCCGGCCGGCCACCCGGCCGCTGATGGACTGGCCGGGGGCTGTGCTGGCCTCCGCGGGCCTGTTCCTGATTGTCTTCGGCTTCTCCCATGCCGAGAGTGCCGGCTGGTCGGCCGCGCTGACCATCGCCTGCTTGGCTGCCGGGCCGCTCCTGCTCGCCGCGTTCGTTTTCGCCGAGGGCCGGGTGAGTCACCCGCTGCTGCCGCTGCGGGTGATACTCGACCGGACCCGCGGCGGCTCTTATGTCGCGGTTGGCCTGGCGGGAATCGCGATCTTCGGTGTCTTCCTGTTCCTCACCTACTACCTGCAGCAGGTGAAGGGATACAGCCCGCTGACCTGCGGGCTGCTCTTCCTGCCGTTCGTGGGCTGCATCCTGGTCAGCTCCAATGTCTCCAGCATCGTGGCCCTGCCCCGCGCCGGGCCGCGCGTCCTGATCGCCTCCGGCATGCTGCTGGGCGCGGGCGCCATGGCCTACCTGACCCAGCTCACCGTGACCTCCAGCTACCAGGGCGGCGTTCTGCCCGGCCTGCTCGTCATGGGCCTGGGCTTCGGCATGATCTTCGCCCCGGCCATCAACACGGCCACGGCCGGCGTCCGCCGCCAGGACTCGGGCGTGGCCTCGCGCTGGTCAACACCATGCAGCAGGTCGGCGGATCGATCGGGATCTCCGCGCTGAGCACGATCGCGCTGACGGCGACGGCCAGCTACCTGGCCGCGCACCACACAAGCCCGCTGGCGCCGGCAATCGCGGCAACCCACGGCTACACCCTGGCCTTCACGATTTCGGCGTCGCTGCTCGGGCTTGGCGTGATCCTCGCGGTGGTCCTGCTGCCGTCCCGGCACCGGCTTGCCGAACTCAGGACCGCGGCTGCCGCGCCCGCACCGGCGCCGCAGCCACAGACGACAGCGATTCCCGTGGCCCTGTGCGGCTGCTCGCCGGTCATCATCACGGTTTCCGGACCAGCGGCTCTGAGCCGCCCGCGGCCGACAGCCGATCACCCGGCGCGACCGCGCTAGCGAGGGTGCCGGGTTTAGCTGGCGGCGCGTGCGGCGCCCCGCCGGGCGCGGCCGAGCCGGGTCCGGGCAGCACGTCGATGTCGGTGGCAGACATCGGCTGGCCGCACTCGGAGCAGTGCAGTTCGACATGACTGATCTGCCCGCATGCCTGGTGCCGGTAGAGCACCGGCGGGCCGGCCGTGCCAGCCAGCCACTTGTCTCCCCAGCGCACCATCACCATGAGCACGCTGAACAGCTCAAGCCCTTTGACGGTGAGCACGTACTCATAGCGCGGCGGCTTGCTTGCGTACTCCCGCCGCTCGAGCACGCCGTTCCCGGTCAGCCAGGTGGTGTCTGAACAGGAGTGGCAGGCCGCGAGGGACGTGCTCTTGGTGAAGGAGAAGGAGTACACCAGGGCGTTGGACGCGCTCGCCGCGCAACGGCGCCGGCTGCCAATGGTGAAGCTGGGCGTCGGCAAGTACACGTTCACCGCGCCCGACGGGAGCGCGGCATCGCTCGCCGACTTGTTCGACGGCCACCGGCAGCTGGTGATCTACCACTTCATGCTGGAACCCGGCCAGGACTGGATATGCGGCGGCTGCGCCGCGTTCGCCGACAACCTGGACAACCAGTCCCAGCCGCACCTGAACGCGCGGCACACGAGGCTGATCCTGATGGCCAGGGCGCCGCAGTCTGAGATCGAGGTCCTGCGGAAGCGATTTGGCTGGTCCGTGCCCTGGTACTCGTCCTACGGCACGTCGTTCAACGACGACATGGGCCTGACCGCCTTCGGCCTCAGCGTGCTGCTGCGCGACGGCGACGAGGTCTTCCGCAGCTACTTCACCACCGCTCGCGGCGTGGACCGGCTGCGCCTGGACTTCAACCTGCTCGACCTGACCCCGTACGGCCGGCAGGAGCAGTGGGAGGACTCCCCCGAGGGCTGGCCACAGGACCCGGCGATGTCCTGGCTTCGCCTGCACGACGAGTACTGACCGGAAGGGAACCAGATGAACGCCCAGGATCCGGGCCGGGGAGCTGAACGCTCCCGGCGCCCAAGAGCCACTACATTCGGCTGCCTTGGCCCGGCTGCATATAGCGGGCGGGACGGCTTCCGAGGGTCATCCCAATCTGGTTCTACTGGAACGATGGCCCGGTCATTCTCGGGATCAGCTGAGCAGGTCGCGGACGCGCGGGATGACCTGGTGGCCGTACAGCTCGATGTTGTCATGAGCTGTTGGTGCGTCAGGCCTGGCATGCCGTACTTCAGGTCGAACCGGGTGGCGCCAAGGGCGCGGAGGGTGGAGGCGATCTTCTGTGCGATGGTTTCGGGTGAGCCGACGTACAGTGCTCCGTGCGGCCCGGTTTCCCAGTCGAATGACTCCTCGTCGGGGATCGCGAAGCCGCGCTCGGGGGCAATGAGGGTGATGATGTCGCGCCAGCGGGGCCAGAACTCCGCCTTTGCCTGCTCGTCGGTGGCCGCAACGTGGCCCGGCGAGTGCACGAGCACCGGAAGCGGCGGGCGGCCGAATTTCTCCAGTGCTCGCATGAACAGCTGCGAGTACCCGGCGAACCGGGCCGGCGGGCCGCCGATGATGGCGAGCGCCAGCGAGAACCCGAGGCGGGCGGCGCGGATCACCGACTGCGGGTTGCCGCCGACGCCGATCCACGCCGGGAACGGGCCGGACTCGGCATGCGGCACCACGTCCTGGTTGAGCAGGGGGGCGCGGGTCTTGCCCTCCCAGGTGACGGGCCCGCCCTTGAGCAACTCGGCGAACAGCGTGGCCTTCTCCTCGAAGAGTTCCTCGTAGTCGGCGAGGTCGTAGCCGAACAACGGGAACGATTCGATGCTCGATCCGCGGCCGAGGATGACCTCGGCCCGGCCGCCGGAGACGGCGTTCAGCGTGGAGTACCGCTGGAACACCCGGACCGGGTCGTCGGAGCTCAGCACGGTGACGGCGGAGCCGAGGTGGATCCTGTCGGTACGGGCTGCGATCGCGGCGAGCACCACGTCCCCGGCCGGCATCGGGAAGTACTCGGTGTGATGCTCGCCGATCCCGAAGAAGTCCACGCCGGCCTGTTCGGCGAAGACGCCCTCTTCGGCCACGTTACGGATCGTCTGGGCGTGCGACAGCGGTTCGCCGTCGGTGTCGCTGTTCCGGTCGCCGAAGGTGTCGAGCCCGAACGTGTATGTCATGCCAGGCTTCTGGCGTCCGTGCGCACGGCCCGCTCGAACTCAGGCAGCGTCAGCACGACCCCGAACACCGGCCCGCCCGGCTGCAGCACCCGGCCCGCTCGCAGACTTCCTACACGAACCGGGTCGTAGCCGATCCGGTCGGCCACGTCCGCGATCGCGGCGACCGCCGCGGGGTCGTCGCCCGCGACGCCGGCGGCCCCCCGGTCCGGGGCCGCCGCCGGCCGCGCTCGGTCCTCGAGTTCGTGGTAGCCGATGTGATTGAGCGCCTTGACAACGGTCGAGCCGGCCAGCCGCCGGGCCACGATCTCGCTGCTTCCGCCATCTTCGAAGGTCGTCAGT
>WNGG01002586.1_pt1 | contig 20469 bp, 24 predicted proteins | sample 5400661 | NCBI WGS metagenome assembly WNGG01 (sample SAMN13153372, study PRJNA577476) | soil metagenome | isolation source: 100 cm soil or saprolite under Garry oak tree replicate 1 | place: USA:California | collected 2016-06-15
GTACGAGTTTGCCCGCTACGTCGAGGAACGGGCTGTGGAGGTGTTGCAGATCGACCCGGTCACGAACGGGGGGATTACCGCGTCCCGGCAGGCGCTTGCACTGGCCGACTCCGCTGGCCTGCGGACGAGTAGCCATTACACCGACGAGTTGAGTGCCCATCTGCTGTGCGCGAGCCAGCACCCGGTGTACCTGGAGAAACATGCCTTCGCACTCGATCCCTATCTAGAGGAGCCCCAGCAGGTCTTCAATGGGAACGTACGACCGACCGAGGCGCCTGGTACAGGGCTGCGCTTCTCCGAGTCGGCGCTGGCCCTCTACCGCCAGTGACGTCGACCTCTGCTAGAAAGGAAAACTGCTTGATGAAGGCCGTCTTTAGAGGTCGTGCGTGCGGCCTCTTACAAGCGCATCACCGCAGACAATGTACGCAGTGCCAGCGTCTCATCTCTACCTGCTTCAAAACCTACCCATTGAGGCAGGGAGATTGATTGCGGCTAGAGATGAAGTATCCTTTTCGGTTGGCAACTTTTCCTTTACTCCGGTTGCGTCAGCCCATACGAAATATCAAACAGATGAGCAAGGGAATCACTATTACCTCGGCTACTGCATTACTCTCAATGGTGTGCGTGTGTATCATAGTGGAGATACGTCGGTTACCAAAGGGCTGGTGGAACGGATACGCGAGTTTAAGCCGCATATTGCGATACTGCCAATAAACGGGGGTGATTACGAGCGAACAGCGCGGGGTATTGTTGGAAATATGACTGGTCGTGAAGCTGCTGATTTTGGTGTAGCTGTTGGTGCAGACCTGATCATCCCTGCTCATTATGATACGTTCCCGAATAACCGGGATAATCCTGCGCATTTTGTAGACTATCTATTTCACATGTATCGTGCACAGAAGTTCCACATGATGGCACCAGGAGAGCGTTTCATCTATGTGAGGTAAGGTGATTCACTTTTAGCGAGGCGTTGTTTCACCTGGAGTAAAGGGAGCGCCATGACCGGGAACGATCAGCGCTGCGACCCTTAACACTCGTTCGCGATTGGCGTGAATCGCCTTCATATCTGCCGCCAAAGGATCATCAGCCGGCCCTTCAGCAAACCACCACAGGTGGGTAAACGCGACAATACCATTGTTCGTGCCAACAAGCGTCGTAATATCCTGAGGAGTATGACCTGGCGTTTCTATCAGTCGGATAGAAGGAGAAAGATCATACCCCTCAGCGGGACGATCCTCCCAGGAGTCGCCCTTGTAGATAGCCCAGAAATCATGAAAACGGGCGTTTGGAAACAAGGCAGCATTGAGGGTATGATCCGGGTGGTGATGAGAGAACACCACATGCTGGCGGAACACAATCGTGTTTAACAGCTTTGGACAGTGAAAAAGCTACAGGTAACGATTAGCAGATGAGATCCGAATGCAGGAGAATTTGCTCAAGAATACGAGCCCGTAAGCGACATATTTCCTGCACATCGCTGAACTCTTGTGGAGCGACGCAGAAAATATCTCTGGGACTCAAATTACATTGAAAGAGGAGGTAGGCTACCCGACGCTCACGAAGATCAGGGAGCAGCTGTTGTATACCTTCCCACAATTGGCGATCACCCGGCTGGTCTCCTCCTGCTTGCTCTTCTGCGTGAGCAGGCTCCTGTAAAGTCATCCCCGTTGGTCCTCCTTTAGCGCGCAGCGAATCGAGAAGCAATCCATTCAGGCAGGCCTGCAAGTATCTGAGAACGGTGGGCGGCGAAGTGCGGGCTTGCAACTGTCCAGCGTTAACGGCTTGCCGGAAACGCCCATCTGAATCCGAAGGTAACGAGTGGTCCATTCATGATGTCTGAGAGCGTGCCGGGTGATCACTACACTGTGGTGCGCAACCCCAGATACTACCTGGCCAGGGAAGGACTGCCCTTCCTGGACAAGGTCGTCTTCAGCGGCATTAATAGTGCTGAGCTCGGACTCAAGGAGTTGCGGCGGGCTCCCTCGATGCCACCGGCTTGATCACGGATATCCAGAATTTTCAAACGATGCAACGTCTCAAGGACTATACGCTCATCTATCCTCCCACCCAGAACACCTTCGAGGCACTGTACTTCAACTTTCACAACACGGTGCTGGCCAGCCACCTGGAAGTGCGCCAGGCAATGGCGATGGCAATAGATCAACAGACCATCATCGCTGGAGCGCTCAAGGGCCTTGGCACACCGTTGTGCACCGACCATCCTTCGGCCTATCATCCGGGCTTCGATCCGATACCCCCCTGTCCGGTGTTTAACCTGGCGGCAGCCAGTAAACTGCTGGATGACAACGGTTGGGTACGAGGTCCTGATGGGGTACGTACCAGGGGTGGGCAGCGCCTGGAGTTCGAGTACTCGACGTCAGTCACCACCCGCGACGAGCGCACCGAGGTTGAAACCATCATCCAGCGCGACTTCCAGCAGATCGGCATCAAGCTTGATATCCAGAATTATACCTTCGATACGTTCTTTGGTTCCTTGTTGCCCCAAGGAAAGGCATCGCCACCCACGGGAGCTGTAGCGGGCAGGTATGACATCGCCGAGTTTACGGACTTTCTTACCTACGACCCGGATGATTCCAGCTTGTTTGCCTGCAACCAGTTTCCATCGGCAGCCAATAACTTTAATGGACTCAATCTTGACTTCTACTGCAACCCTGCCCTGGACAAGCTTTTTGCTCAGGAACAGGCTACGGCAGATCCTGGCGTGCGGCAGCAGATCTTCGAGCAGATCCATCAGGTCTACCTGACGCAGTTCCCCTTCATTGTGCTCTACGGACCGACATGGTACGCGCTGGCGCACAAGGGAACGCACAACTACCTGCCCGGACCCTATACCGATACCTATAACATCGCCGAGTGGTGGTGCGACAATGGGAAATGTTAGGCAAGTACATCGAAGCACAAGGAGTATGCTTTTGCTCATAAAGAAGTAGAACACGATGTAATTCCTTACATCGTGTTCTACTAATAATTGAACGGAACCGACGGGCATCGAACTCGCTCTCACCAGTGTTAATTCACTTTCTCGCCTCGCATGGCAAGCTCTATCAACGACTGCTCGCACTCGAACAAGTGCCCGGCAGTATTCCCCCGATCGTCTCCGCACAGCAGCATCCAGGTCCACGTGAGTTTTACCATGGCATCCCACCGGAAGAATGGCCGAACGTGGTGCGCCGTGTCCGTGAGAACCACGAATCCCTTCGCCAGGTTGCCACTGATTATGGCGTGTCCCGCGAGACAGTCAGGCGTCTTCTGCGGACTTCTAGCATGAACAGAGCAGGATAACCCTCTCATTCCCCCTGCCTGTCTTTGGAGACGCTTGAGCGAGATGAGAGCGATGATGGTGTCACTCTGCTCACCACCTGTTCACGTGTCGTGCCCGTTCATGGAGCCCGACACGTTCTTCAGCCAAGTCCATACGTTTCAGGCTTGCCTCTTCCTCGTGCACTGTCCGCCTGTGCAGGGATATGATAACGATGCTGGGCCGTCGGTACAGGAAAAGTATAGCAGGGGAGGGCGGAATGAATACGGCTAGCACCTGGACAGGGCGCGGGAAAAGGCGGCAAGCTGGATCGATCGTGGGTTGGCAAAGACTCAACGCTTGTCACCTCATCACAGAAGTAAGTTTTTTTGTAGAAAAACGGCTTAGCTTTCCAGGCGACCCTGCAGGTAGAGCCAGCGGACAAACGCTTGTCGCTTGTACTCAGTAGTGGCCTCGTGATAGGCCCCACGCTGATAGAGTGCTTTGACTCTGAAGAGATCAGCAATCTGCTCGCTCGAAAAACCCACATGCTCGAGCTGCCTATTATCTGCCTCCCGGGCAGCGTGGTCCGTCATGGTTGGGAACTGCTCTCGTAATTCCATGGTCATCCTCCTGTGTCTCCGATTTCGCCATCACATCTTGATAGCATGTGGAATATGGTAAAGTATAACCCGAAGAATGTGCCTTGAGAAAGTGTAAAGTCGACGAAAAAGCGGTCAAAAAACGACTTCTTCTTGCTTTTTTCTTCGTACGCGTTTCCCTCCGCTTGTATGCCGCAATGGGCGACCAGATCTGCCTCCAGAAAGCCGGGCTGCGTCTCATTCCAATCCTGGAACGTAGTAGTTACCCCTGCACCATGCAACGTAGAGATCAGTCCTTGATGGTCAGAGCTTCTCGACAAGCATGGCGATGCCCTGCCCGACGCCGATGCACATCGTTGCCAGCCCCAGCTCTACGTCTGGGCGCCGCCCCATCTCGTACAGGAGCGTCGTCAGGATGCGCACACCAGAGCACCCGAGAGGGTGCCCGATGGCGATCGCCCCGCCGTTGGGGTTCAACCGCTCGTCCTCCGGGTCCATGCCCCACTCATGGAGGACCGCCAGCGACTGGGCGGCGAAGGCTTCATTGAGCTCGACGAGGCCCACGTCGGCCAACGAAACCCCCGCCCGCAAGAGCGCCTTCCTCGTCGCCGGCACCGGCCCGATGCCCATCACCCGTGGTGGCACCCCGGCCACCCCGATGCTCCTTATCCTCGCCATCGGCTTGAGGCCGTGCGCCCGAGCGTAAGGGGCGGAAACGATCAGCACCGCCGCCGCCCCGTCATTGAGGGAGCTGGAGTTGCCCGCCGTGACGGTCCCACCTTGCTTGAAGACGGGCTTGAGTTTGGCGAGCTGCTCCAGCGAGGTGTCACGCCGCGGGCCCTCGTCTGCCTCGACCAGGGTTTCGGACTTGAGGGTCCTGACGGTGACCGGCACGATTTCATCGCAGAAGCGCTTTGTATCCTGCGCGACGACGGCCTTCTCGTGGCTCCTCAAAGCGAAGCGGTCCTGGCGCTCGCGGGAGATATCGTACCGGTTGGCGAGCTCTTCGGGCCTTTGCATCTCGGGAGTGAGCTGGAAGCGCTCCTGGGCCAGGTTCTCGGCGGTCATCCCGAGCGAGTCGGTGTAGCCCATCTCCTCCATTCTCGGGTTGACGAAGCGCCAGCCCAGGGTGGTATCGTAGACGGTCTGGTGCCCGGTGGCAAAGCCCTTTTCCGGCTTAGGCAGGGCGTAGGGTGCTCGGCTCATCGACTCGACCCCCCCGCCGATGTACACGTCGGCCTCGCCGAGCATTACAGTGCGCGCGGCGTTGGCGACTGCCTCGAGCCCTGAGCCGCACAGGCGGTTGACCGTTGCCCCTCCCACCTCGACCGGAAAGCCGGCGAGCAACAGCGACATGCGTGCCACATCACGGTTGTCCTCGCCAGCCTGATTGGCGCAGCCGAAGTAGACGTCCTCGACCTCGGTTGGCGGGACGCCCGTCCTCTCCATAAGCGCCTGCAAGACAAGGGCACCAAGGTCATCGGGCCTGACGGCGCTCAGGGACCCGCTGTGCCTGCCGACGGGGGTGCGTACCGCACCCACGATCCAGGCCTCATTCACTCCTCCGTACGCCATATCTACACGCTCCTTTCCGATACGAGTCCAGCATGGCTGTCCGCGTACATCATGACGGCTTTTTCCATGATCGTTCTCCCCTTTCGCGAGAAATTATCAGCACCTTGCTCACTGCTGTGTTGCACCGCGGATCACGCCTCACCTGCTCTCTGAGATGTGCCGCCTGAACTCAGCCTTCGCACCATGGCCAATTCATCAACGGTGGGGGCTGGTGTCTCGGTCAGGCTCTGGGCCACGCGCACCTTCCATCCCATTTCCGCCGAGATTGCCTCGATCGTCAACCCGGGATACAGCGAGACGAGTTGCATTTCACGCTCCGCATTCGCAAAATCAAAGAGCGCTTTGTCGGTGATGACCAGCTGCGGCCCCTTGCCTGGTATCCCGAGCTGCTGGGCGGTTGTGCCTCCATGCAGGTGGCCTGGACTGGTCAGGAAGTCGAGCTTTTCTACAAAGGCCCGCTTTTTGAGGTGCATGATGATGTAGATGCGGCTTGCGTTGATGGCAATCTCGCAGGCGCCACCGCTGCCCGGTAAACGCACTTTTGGATCGGTATAGGTGCCGATCACGGTGGTGTTCAGGTTCCCGTAGCGATCGATTTGCGCCCCACCTAAGAGGGCCACGTCCACCAGGCCACCTTGCAGGTACAGGCCGAACAGGTCGGCCATCGAGACGACCGAGGTGGCCCCGGTCACCGGCGAGCGCCCGTGCGGCCAAAACCACCATGATCTCAGCAGGTGTATACGCGTGTGCGTTGGATGTAGTGAGATTGGTCATCGATAAGCTCCATAATCTACGCTGGTGGCGGGCGCAGCGCCGGGCCTGATGCGACCTACCGTCTCTGTCCCGAGTTTGCGCATATACGCTGCATGATCCGCCAAGCCGTAGACCCATTCATCGAGCCAGGCCCCGACACGCTCTGGATCACGCGAGAGCTCGTCCCACTGCAGATAAAACGCATTGTCTCGATCGTAGTAGCCCTGGACGTAAGAGGGATGGGCCCCATACGGGACCTGCACCACTGCGTCGACAATGAGACCAGGGATGAGTGTGCGGTTGGGATCGGAACGGATGATGGACTCGTCCACGATCTCTTCGACGACGACGATTACCTTGCGGGAAGCAAAGGCCACCTCTTTCTGTGCGCCTAGCAGTCCCCAGAGGTGGGTGTTGCCCTGTTGATCTGCACGCTGCGCATGAATGATCGCCACATCAGGATTGAGCGGTGGGACGACGGCCACGACGTCATCTCCATACGGACTCTGCACCATTTTGATTTGCTCATTCACACGCAGCATATCCGAGCCGAGGTAGCTGCGCAAGGGAAAGAACGGGAGGTGTGATGCGCCAGCAAGGTAACGCCCGACCATCCCGTAATGGGAGTACTCTTCGATCTCAAGCGGCCTCGGGATCCCCTTTTCAATGGCGCGGCGCAGGCAGTGCAGCGGGCCAACGCCCGGGTTGCCCAGATAACTGAACACCAGGCGGCGTGCCACGCCCGCCGCCACCATCTGGTCATAGAGCACGTCGGGGGTCATGCGAATGAGCGTCAGGTTGCGGCGTCGCTGGCGGATGATCTCGTGTCCGGCGGCAAAGCAGATGAAGGCGGTAAAGCCTTCAATCGCCACCGACAGGTCATCCTGGACATACTCGGCAATCGCTTCTTTCAAGGAGAGACGTTTATCTACCATCGAAACCTCTTTCTGTGTACAATGCCTCCTCCTTCATGTGGCATTCCCTTTCCGGTGTGGGCTGAGATCGGCATGGCTGGCTCCTTCAGACGTTGAAAAACGCGGTCTCGCCCTCGCCTTGCAAAATGATGTCAAAGCGGTAGACAACGCTGGTCCCTTCCTGTTGGAGTGCTGCGAGCAGCGTGGCGCGTCGATGCTCAGGAACAGACAACAAGATGGGATCTCTGGCATTGGCTGGCTCGTCGGCAAAGTACAGGCGTGTCAACAGGTGGTTGAGCAGTCCGCGTGCGAACACGGTGACGCAGATGTGTGGTGCCTGCCATCGCTCGTGATCGAAGGGAACGGGGCCGGGCTTGATCGTCTCAAACCAGTAGAGGCCCTCGTTCTCGGTGCCCGAGCGACCAAAGCCCACAAAGGACGGATCCAACGATGCTGGTCCCGAATCTGCCGGATGGTGGTAGCGGCCATGGGCATTGGCCTGCCAGATCTCGACCAGCGCATCGGGAACAGGCAGCCGGTCGCCATCGAGGATGCGTCCTTCGATGCGAACGCGCTCACCAACCGTCTTCGGCTGGACCAACACGTTGCGAACCGCATCCTCACGTAGCAGGGCAGGCGCAAAGAAAGGCCCGACCGTTTGCGAACTAGTCAGAAGGAGTTTATTCATGGCTGATCCTCCTCCCTCGACTCAAACGGGGCAGCATATGGCCCACGTACCACGATGTCCCAGCGATAGCCCAGGGCCCACTCTGGCTCGGTCAGACTATGATCATAGGAGGCGATCAGGCGCTGGCGTGCTTGCTCAGTTGGCACGCCATTGAAGATGGGATCGAGCGCGTGCAGTGGGTCGTCGGGAAAGTACATCTGCGTCACCAGGCGCGAGAGCAGAGTGGGACCGGACACCGAGAAATGGATATGGGCTGGTCGCCAGGCATTCGGGTGATTGAGCCAGGGATAGGCTCCCGGGCGAATGGTCAGAAAGCGATACACCCCCTCGTGATTGGTCACACAACGACCCATGCCCAGGAAGTCTGGATCGATCGGCCCCGGCCACTGATCGCGTTTGTGCAGGTAGCGGCCAGCAGCGTTGGCCTGCCAGATCTCGAGCAACGTATGAGGCACCGGAGTTCCACGCTCGTCGAGCACACGGCCCGTCACAATGATGCGCTGCCCGATGGCCTCGCCTCCAGTTCCGGCGTTACGTGTGAGGTCGGCGTCTTGCGGGGTGATGGCACTGATGGCGGGTCCGGGTCCGGTCAACTCTGAGAGGGTCAGTGGTACCTCGATGAGCGGCAGCATCGGAGCGCGTCGCCGCGTAGATTGATAGGCCTCATAGAGGTAGGGTGGGAAGACCTCCCGGTCCCCCCGAACGATGTCGCCGATGGTCGTATGGTTCATACGTCCTCCAGGTAATGACTACCAATCAAAAGGCAAGCCGACGTAATTTTCGGCGAGGCTCGTCGCTTTCGAGCACAGTCGAATCAATCCCCTCCCTGGCCAGGAGCAGCGAGAGCAATAACCCGGCTGGGCCAGCCTCAATGATGCCAACAGGTGTTCGCATGTTCATCACGAATCTCCTTGCAAGTGGTTTCTCTCTGTGAGTAGATGCGCTTGATGTACTCTTTTTCCCTGCTTCATACACTCGCCTCCGGTGATGAACGTGATGTATCGAGACCCAGGAGCCTTACAGCGTTCTCCTTCAGGATCAATGGGCGAACCTCTGGTCTGATGTTGATCTTCTCAAAATCGGCTAACCAGCGATCAGGCGTAATCAGGGGGTAATCCGAGCCAAAGAGCATCTTGTGCTTGAGTTGGGTGTTGGCGTACTGAATGAGCTGTTGCGGAAAGTACTTGGGTGACCAGCCGGAGAGGTCAATGTAGACCTGGGGCTTGTGGAGGCAGACCGAGAGGGCCTCATCCTGCCAGGGGAAGGAGGGATGGGCCATAATGATCGGCATGTCGGGAAAGTCCACCGCCACATCATCCAGGTACATGGGATTCGAGTACTTGAGATGCACCCCACCTCCACCACGCATGCCCGACCCAATGCCACTATGCCCCGTATGAAATATCGCCGGCAGACCGGCCTCTGCAATCACTTCGTAGAGAGCATAGGCACTGCGATCATTGGGGTAGAAGGCCTGTAAGGAAGGATGAAATTTGAAGCCGCGCACCCCAAAGTGCTCGATGAGGCGACGCGCCTCGCGTGCTCCCATCTTCCCCTTGGCCGGGTCGATACTGGCGAAGGGAATGAGCACATCCGCATTCTGGGCCGCGACTTCGGCCACCTCCTCGTTGGGGACTCGTACCAAGCCGGTCGTCGACTCCATGTCGACCGGGAAGATGACGCATGCTATCTTCCGCTCCCGGTAGTAAGCCGCTATCTCAGGGATGGTCGGCCGGGGTCCCTCATCCTTGAAGTAATCTGCCGAGGCCTCCTGCATCGCCTTCCACATCGGATCAGCAGGAAGGCGTTGCGATACCTCCGCGTGGGTATGCACGTCGATTGCCACCAGGTTTTGTATGTCCATGTCTGCATAGCTCCTTTCACGCCATCTGTCATCGGCCTATCCATGTGGGCTCACGCTTTTCGGCAAAAGCCCGAGGCCCCTCCTGCGCGTCTGCCGTCTGCATCACGCGCGTTCTCGCCTCCGCACTACGTGTCCAGGCTTCTGCTTCAGAAAGCTCGTGCGCACTTCTGGCAATGGCCAGGCTCTCGCGAACGGCAAGCGGGGCATTGGCACAGATACGCGCAGCAAGACGCTTTGCCGTTGGCATCAGCTCGGCAGCTGGTAGCACATGGTTCACGAGACCAAGCTGATGGGCCGCGTGTGCCCCGATGCGTTCTCCGGTCAGAATGAGCTCAATGGCACGTGCGCGGGGCAGAGCGAGCGGCAGACGGAAGAGTCCGCCTCCGGCGGCAATAATCCCCCGTGATACCTCTGGCAAGCCAAATTCTGCTCCCTCAACTGCAATCACCATATCACAGGCAAGGACTAATTCGGTCCCGCCAGCCAGCGCCAAACCATTAACCGCAGCGATCACCGGCTTGGTCCGTGGGAAGCGTACGAAGCCGCCAAAGCCTCCCTCCTGCGTTTCAATGAGTCGCCCCTCGCCCGAAGCCATCGCCTTCAAATCGGCGCCAGCCGAGAAGGCCCGGTTTCCAGCACCGGTGAGAATAGCTACCCACACCTCAGGGTCACTTTCGAAGCGGTGCATGATGTCATTCATCGCCGTCGCTACCGCGCCATTGACCGCGTTGCGGGCTTGGGGTCGATTCAGGGTGATGAATGCAATCCGTTCTTCTACCTCATAGAGAACTTCATCTGCCATAATTATATTTAAACTCCTTCCTGCCAACCAAGGAACACTTCCTCGTTCGTGTTCTTTTCAATATCGAGGCAATATGTTGTCCCACTGCGCTTATTTGGGGGCCATGCGAATAGCTCCGTCAAGGCGAATGACTTCCCCATTGAGCATTTCATTCTCGATGATGTGCCTGGCAAGGGCCGCGTACTCGCTGGGACGACCCAGACGAGATGGAAAGGGAACCTGCTGACCGAGCGAGCGACGAGCCTCTTCGGACAGATTACCCATCATCGGGGTCCCGAACGTGCCGGGAGCGATGGTCATGACGCGAATACCAAAGCGGGCCAACTCGCGTGCGATGGGCAGTGTCATGGCCACAATGCCCCCTTTCGAGGCGGAATAGGCCGCCTGCCCGATTTGCCCGTCGAAGGCCGCCACCGAGGCGGTGTTGATGATGACGCCACGCTCCCCGTCTTCGGTGGTAGGGGTGTTGTTTGCCATGGCTCCTGCTGCCAGGCGAATCGTATTGAATGTGCCGATCAGGTTGATCTGGATAACTCTTGTGAAGGAAGCCAGGTTCATTGGTCCGTTTCTCCCAAGCACCCGCTCGGCTACGCCAATCCCCGCGCAGTTGATTGCCAGGTGTAGGCTGCCAAAGGTCTCCAGAGCCGCCTGGACGGCTGCCTGCACCGATGCCTCTTCGACAACGTTGGTCGTGACGAACACAGTCGATGTGCCCAGTTCATGCGCCAATGCATCCCCTGCCTCCTTGTTCAGGTCGGCAATGACTGCCTTTGCACCTGCCTGGCTCAAGAGCCTGACACAGGCTTCTCCCAGACCCGAAGCACCCCCAGTGACTAAGACAACCTTATTCTCGATCTGCATACTTCATCCTTTCCTGTTTGTGACTATGCTTCTACACTCTTCTTTTTAAGATAAACCCATGCGCTGGCGCTCCTGCTCTTTGAGGACGCGCCGCAAGATTTTGCCGGAAGGGTTCCTGGGAATAGTCTCGACGAATTCGACCTCGCGCACATTTTTGAAGGTAGCGAGCTTGCCATTGGCCCACGCCATCAGCTCAGCCGCGCTCACATGTTCATGGCCTGCTCTGAGCACCACAAAGGCTTTGGGCACTTCTCCGGCTTGCTCATCCGACCTGGCAATGACGGCGACATCGACCACAGCGGGGTGTTCGAGGAACAGCGCTTCAATTTGAGCAGGAGCCACGCTGAAGCCTTTGACCTTGATCATCTCCTTCTTACGGTCGGTGATGGTCACATAGCCCTCTTCGTCACGCCAACCAATATCTCCTGTATAGAGCCAGCCATTGCGCACAGCTTCAGCAGTCGCTTCGGGTGCTTTCCAATAGCCCTGCATCACCTGCGGCCCCCGGACGATCAGCTCGCCCTCTTCACCGACACCCAGCTCCCTCTCGCCTGTCTCAATATCGACGATTTTCTGCTGTGTATCGTGAATGGGCAGACCAATGGTCTCGACCTTGATGAGCTGCGGATCGTAGACCGGATTGGAGTGTGTCCCTGGTGATGCCTCGGTCAGGCCATAGGAGGTCATTACCGGGATGTGCGTACGCTCCTGGAAGCGATGGGCCAGCGCGGGAGGAACCGGAGCCGCTCCACATTGGGTAAAACGGACCGTATGCACATCATACGCGTCCAGCTGCGGCCACTCACTCAAGGTGGACAAGACCTGCGGGACGGAGTATAGGAGTGTGATGCCCTGCTCTTGAATGAGCTGCAAAGACCGTTCAGGCTCGAAGCGCTCCATCAATACCAGACGAGCGCCTGACGCGACTGCACAGCCCATGAGCATAATACCATAGATGTGATAGAGCGGCAGGAAAACCAGCATGCGGTCCTCGAAGGTGATGCGGGCCGTTGCGATAGACTGATAGGCGCTACACACCAGGTTCTTGTGACTGAGCATGACCCCTTTCGGCAAGCCTGTCGTGCCGCTGCTATAGGGAAGGGCAACCATATCCTCCCACCCTCTCTCCGAGCGTGAAGGCGGCGTTGGCGGATGGGTGCGCACCAACTGGCTGAAAGCATACACATGGGCAGAGGGCTGGTGCAGGTTGGATCCAACAACGATCACAGACTGCAAAGTCGGCGTTTCAGTGCGTCTGGCCTCCACCAGCGGCAGCAGGTCATGTTGCACGACGACCGCCACCGACTCACTATTGTCGATCTGGTAGGCGACTTCGCGCTCCTTGTAGGAGGGATTAATCGGGCTGACCGTTGCGCCGAGGCAGGTCACGGCGAACCAGCTGATGACATATTCCGCGCGATTGGTCATGAACAGGCACACCTTCTGGCCCTTGCTTACTCCCAGCTCCTGCAACGCGTTGGCGAAGGCATTGACCAGTGCTTCCAGTTCCCGGTAGGTCAGATTCACCCCTTTTGAGATCACGGCGACATGTTCCGGGTACCGTTCAGCCGTGCGCGTCAGCATCTCGTCATAGGGATGCACAGGGTACGTGAGAGGCGGACGGAAAAGCTCCGTTTGCATAGACGCTTGATTGGTTGATAGAGAAGTAGACGAAGTAGTCATGCCTTTTCTCTCCTGGAGAATATCATGTCTGATACCCAACTCCTTGGCTAACATGTAGAACGTAGTGAAAGTATAATGTGAGGGATGTGCCTTGAGAAAGGGCTGCGTTGACGAAAAAGCGGTCAAAAAACGACTTCTTCTTGCTTTTTTTCTTCACACGTGTGGGGTATACTACAGGCAATGAATCATGTGTAAGATGATCTCACTCTGTGCAGAGAGAAGGGATTCTGCGATGAACAGGCATCTTCAGCAGAGCATGGAAGCGCTCACGCGCTTTCGAGAGCAGGTGATCGCGGCCCGCCGCCAGGCGGGTTATCTGCAGAAAGACCTGGCGGCCGCACTGGCGCTAGACGCTGAGACCTTGAGCCGCAAACTGCATGGGCGGCACCAGGCCATCCTGACCCTGCAAGACGTCAAGCAGATCATCAAGACGCTGGCTGCCTGGCAGGCCATTACGACGCGAGCAGAAGCCCTCGAACTGCTTGTGCTGCTGCGCTTTTCAGCCGAGACCTTTTCACAGGAAGAGTGGAACAGCTTGCCCCTCTCCCGACTTGAGCAAGCAGTCCGTCCTTCGGTCGTTCTCACTACTGCAGCAGGCGTGCATCCCGTCCGCGCCGTCACCCGAACATCTTCCTTGCTTCCAGCTGCCACGACCCCATTGATTGGTCGTGAGCAGGCTGTACAGGTAGTCATTGAGAGGCTGAGGCATCCGGAAGTACGTTTGCTCACCCTGCTAGGCCCAGGTGGTGTGGGCAAAACACGGCTGGCCTTCGAAGTTGCTCGCTCGCTGAATGCGTCTTTTGCCGACGGCGTCTCCTTTGTACCGCTGGCCTCACTTCATGATCCCGCTTTGCTGCTTTCCAGGATATTGGAGGCTTGTGGGCTGTTGGAAGACGCCAACGAGCGCTTTCTGGTGGGGATGCCACGCACAGGGCTTGATTTGCTAATAGCCTCGCTGACCCAGGACGAGCGCTTGCTGGTCCTCGACAATTTCGAGCATTTGCTTGAGGCATCAACAGTGGTCGCCGAGCTGTTGGCGGCTGCTCCCCGACTCAAGGTGCTGGTGACCAGCCGGGGGGTGTTGCACCTGTACGGTGAGCATATCTGGGAAGTTCCCCCACTCGAGCTTGTTGACCCCCGTCACCTGCCGGACCTCGCTTCACTGGTCCGCATCCCCGCCATTCGCCTCTTTGTTGAACGGGCCCAGATGATCAAGCCCGCCTTCAGGCTGACCGAGCACAACGCCGTAGCAGTAACGGAGTTGTGTACGCGCCTGGATGGTCTGCCTCTGGCCATTGAACTGGCCGCCGCCAACATCAAGCTCTTTTCTCCTAAGATGCTCCTTGAGCAGCTGAGAGGGAGGGACAATGACCAGCCTCACCAAGGAAAGACATCCAAAGGGGCCCTGACTTTCTTGCGCCAAAAAACACGCGATGTGCCAGAACGTCAGCAGACTCTCCGGATGACGATGGACTGGAGCTACCAGTTATTAGATCACCCGGCGCAGCAGCTGCTAACACACCTTGGAGTGTTCCAGGGAGGTTGGACGGTCGAAGCGGCCAGGGAGGTTTCCTTGGGTGAGTCACAGCTCTACGAGGAGATGCTCGACCACCTGGAGGCCTTAGTGAACCAGAGTCTGATTGTTCATCACTCAACTAGCGACCACGAAGGTGTTCAAGAGCAGCCTGGGCGTTTCTCAATGCTAGAGTTGGTGCGTGGGTATGCGCTGGCCCGCTTGAGTGAGAGCGGGAACATGGAGCATGTGCAGCGGCGTCATGCCGGGTATTATCTTGCCCTCGTCGAGGGTATCGAGCCAGACCTGTACGGTGGTGACAGGCAGCGAGCAGCTATGCGATCCCTCGAACGGGAGCAAGACAACATTGCAGCGGCGCTAGCCTTCGCAATTGAGCAGGGAAAAGCGGAGATCGCTCAGCGGTTCTGCTGTGCGCTCTTTCTGTTCTGGGGCAGACGCGATCAAGCAGAGGAGGGGCTGAACTGGCTAGAAGCCACGATGAGGTTGGGAGGAGAGATGTTGCTGCCCAGACGGAGAAAACTGGTGCTGGCCAAGGGGTGGTTACTCATGCGACAAGGAGCATACGGACGGGCACGAACACTCTTGGAGGAGAGCTTCAATCTTTCCCAGGATGGCACTGACCCACCAACGAAGGCATTCATTCTGCGCACAATTGGGGAGAGCTGGTATCTTCAAGGGGAGTATGCCCAAGCGGCCAGTTCCTTTGAAGCGTACCTGGACGTGTATCGAACTAGTGAAGATCAAGAGCAATACGCACATGTACTGACGCGGTTGGGAGTAATATTACAGCTGCAGAGAGACGAAAGCCGGGCAGAAAGCATGCTAAGCGAGAGTGTGACCTTGATGCGTGCTAAGGGGCAACGCACGAAACTTTTCATCGCGCTGGCTGAGCTGAGTAACCTGGAGGGGTCCCAGGGAAAGCTGATCCAGGGGCTGGAGCACATGAGAGAAGCCCTGCTTATTGTGCGAGAGATAGGATATCGGCCAGCTATCGGGCCTACTATCGCTTTAGCCTTGATAGAGTGCGCTAGTTATCTGGGAAGGCTGGGAGCACCAGAGCGTGCAGCTCAGATAGGCGGAGCGGCGGAAGCGTTGTTGGACCGAAGAGACTCGGTATTTCCAGACATCTACTATCGCCGGTATAAATCCAGGCTGGAGGAGCTCAAGATCCAGGCGGGAGAGGCGAAATGGGCTGATTGGTGGGTAGAAGGCAGAGCGCTCTCGCAGGAACAGGGAATCATGCTGGCCTTACAGGCCAGCCAGGAGATGTTGTCACGCCAAGAGATATCGTCGCAATGATGCGGTTGTAGGACCCCAGCACTCCGAATGGCAAGGCAAACGTTTCGCCTTGCCATTCGTCTTCTTCGAGATGCTCTCTTCTCTGTAGTTTCAGGCCAAGTGCGCCTTTTTCATCTGGGCAACCTGCCTCTGCTTAGCGGCGGACGCCGCTACTAATGAGAGCGCGGCTGCACCTAGCACCAGGTCTTTCAGAAGAAACTCTCCTAGCAGAGTGAGCTGCGGAAAACCAGTTAGTGCCGGACTCGTCAAGAAAATGGTGAGCGGTCCGAGTAAGATCAGTAGGGCCAGCAAGCTTGCGTAGCGTTCCCACAGACCAAACGCGAGCAGCAGACCTACAATGACTTCAGCTGACCCAAGAATATAGACGCATACAGGCGACGCCAGGAAGGAGAACAACGACACGTGGAGGAGATGGATGGCCGACGCTGGATTGATCAGTTTCAATACGCCATACCACGCAAAAACGATGGCAAGACTAAAACGCAAGAAGGGTGAAGAGATTCGCTCTGTGAGTCGGAATACGGACTGCATGTTCTAGACCTCTCTTTCTTTACTATGCTGCGCTGAGAATAAACTTTCTGTTGTCTACAACTGGTATAGCCTGAATTGCGCTATGGTGCCACCTCATCAAGCCGCTTATTTCTGGTGGACGTTCCGAACATGGCAAGCACAGACGCCACCACAAGATAGCCGCCGAGGAGGAGGAAAGAGCCTAACGGTCCGATACTGCTGATGATCGAGCCGATCAAGATGACTGCCAACCCACCTCCAATATGTCCTCCACCTTCAACGAGCGCGAAACCGGCTGCTCGTGCTCTGGTCGGGTAATTCTCCGTGGACCAGGCATAGGCAATTGGTACGAAGATGTCGGTGCCAATGAAGATAATGATGGCCCCAAGAGCCGCAACGGGGAGATTGTTGCGCCCTCCAAGCACGATGATGAGTCCCCCAATCAAGGTCAAGACAGCTGCGACAGGGAGCCAGTACTTGCGCTCCATCTTCTCGCCAAAGGCGTAGGCAATGTAGGCCCCGATGAGAAAGCCGAATACCCCTATCGCCACGATCAGTCCGGCGACCGGTGGTGCATACCCCAAAGCCGCCAGGATGACTGTGAAGCCTGCAGCATTCGAATAAAGGGTGGCGTGGCACAATAACCAGATGAAGAGCAGCAGGATCGACCGTCTCAGGTAGAGCGGGTTGCGCAGGATTTCCATGTAGCCGACGCGTTCGGGGGTCGTGGGGAGAGGCAGATCGGTGGGAACGGGGGGAAGTGCTCCTCCACGCGAGGTTGCCGATGCCTCCATTTTCGAGACGATACGATTGGCATCGGCAAAGCGTCCCTCCGTGACGAGCCAGCGCGGGGACTCCGGCAACTCGAAACGCAGCAGCACGCCCACCACAGCAAGCAGGGCTCCAATGCCATACATGATGCGCCAGCCCGCTCCCTCGAAATGAGGTCCCGCCACGGCAAACGGCAGGCCGAAAGGAAACGGTGCCGCAGGGGTCGTCAACGTGAGTCCTAACCAGACAGCGATGAGGGCCCCGATGCCAGACATAATGAAGATCAGCGCGTTGTACTTGCTGCGGCCGCTGACGGGTGCCACCTCGCTAATGTAGGTGTTGACAATGGCCAGGTCTGCGCCGATGCCAATCCCAGTGATGGTCCTGGCGAGGATGAAGTTAGTATAGTCACCAGCAAGCGCATTGTAGAGCGAACCGAGACCGGTGATCACCAGGGTGACTACCAGGATGTCTCTTCTGCCAAAGCGGTCGGCAAACGGACTGATGAAAAGGGCACCGATGACATAGCCGACCAGGTTCAGCAGAACAGGAAGACCAAGATAGCTGGCCGCGTTCACCGGCGTGCAGCCTGGTACAATCTGCGTACAGGTCTGGATGAACGAGACGTTGATGTCAAAGATGTCATAGAACGTAAAAAGGAAACCTATTCCAATGATGGCGATGAAGAGATAGGGAAAGGACCAGGCTGGAATGCGGTCCTGGCGTGCGATGATGTGAGCTCCTTCAAGACTCATTTCAGAGGAAGGGAATGAACTGCTTCCTGTTCGGGATGCCATGATAACCTCCTTGCTTTCTGTTTACTAGACTTGCAACTACATGCTCCTTATTATCGATGTCATACAGGGCTTCTTCCTCAAACCAGGGTTGGACCAATTGGTAGGTATGTGGAACATAGTGAAAGTATAGTATGAAGAATGAGCCTTGAGGGGGTCTGCGTTGACGAAAAAGCGACCAAAAAGCGGTCAAAAAACGACGAACTTCCGACTTGTTTCTTCATACCCGTGAAGGTATACTAGGCCAATGAGATCAGTGACTGGTGGACGCTTTATGGGACAACGTTTTGCTCTCCACTCTGAGAGGAGAGAGCAAAAATACTATCTCCTTCCATTGAGACGTGCACATTCGGTCGCTCTGTGGTCCTACCAAAAATCGGACAAGGGCTGACGTCCCGACGATCAGCTTCGACGATCTTCGACCTCCCAGATGTGATCGATCACATGCCACATCATGCGCCGTACTGCGTAGCTGGCGTTCCATCCCCCAGAAACCAGGGGCTCGCCGGTGGAGGGCTTCGAGAGCACGGCTACGATCTCGTCTCGCATAGCTTTAAGAGCGCTCTTGTCGTTCACCTCAAAGGGTTTGTGTCGCACCCCGATCTTGCGCGCATAGGCCCGTTCGGCTTCGATGACGTGGCGCCATATCTCGTCTCGGTCGCGACCTCCACCACGCGGCCCTTTGCGCAGTTCCACCGGCGAGGCCGCGACGACCTCTTGCAGGATGTCCCACGATGCGCGTAGGAGCGCCACGTTGCGCTGGACAGTCACCGCATCGATTGGCCTGGTTTCAGCAGAAGCCAGAACCGAAGGCACTCCCCAGGCAGTTTTGGCATCCCCAGGGAGACGTTCAACCACCACCAGATCGCCAGGGGCAAACGCCAGCCCTGCCCGCTGCGCGATCAGCCGGTAGCGCGCCTCGGTCTCGATCAAGGCCTGCACCGCTTCTTCCTCGCTCGTGCGAATCCGGCACCAACCGGGCCACTCCAGCGACCAGGCAATGGTCTTCTTTCCACCCAGTTCGACATAGATAGCAGTCATCCCTCTTTTCTCCGATCTGTGGGTTCGTCGTGATGTCAATGCATCCTCATCCACGATGCATCGCCGTGCTGATTGCCGGTCTGGCGGATATGCTCAGCCAGGGACTGGGCGGCCTGTTCTTTGTGTGCATATCCAAGCACAACATCAGCTTCTGCCTCAGCCAGCCGCAAGGCTGTCACGTAGCCAATGCCACTGCTAGCTCCGGTAATGAGGGCAAGACGCCCACGAAGGTCTATCCATCGCTCCTTTCTCGAAAAGCAATCCTCTGCTGATTATGAGCAAAAGCGCATCTGATATGCAAGCTGAAGCAACAGCAGACCGTCTGTCTCGTTCTCCCGTCACTGACACAGGCGCCTCAACTATTCTTTCTATAGAGGAGAGCAGAGACGCTACATGGTCTTCTGTCTGTTCCATCGCCTGGGGGAGGATGCGCTCCAGGTGCTTTTGTATATCACATGTTCCCTCTCGTTGCTCCTATCGAGGTGCTTGTTAGAGCCAACCCGTTGCTTGCGACCGCGCAATGGCAAGAGCGACTCCGTCACGATTATTCGTATCGGTGACCCAGTCGGCAGCAGTCTGCACTGCAGAGGAGGCATTGCCCATCGCAATACAGAGTCCCACCAGGCAGAGCAACGCCAGGTCATTCTCCCCATCGCCAATGGCCACCATGTTGGCTGGCGTGATGCCAAGCTGTTATCCCAGAGCTACGAGTGCCGTGGCTTTATCCACGCCATCCTGGGTGATCTCCAGGTAGTTGGCGAGGGAAAATTGCCCTGTGCAGCCAGGAGGTACGCGTAATGCGGAGAGCCAGGGGAGCGCCGAGCGTCACTTGAAGCCGAAAGGCGACAAGAAGAACCGCTGGAGAGCGAAGTGACACGGAAACGGTCACGCTTCGTTCGGAGAGGGGTGGCTGGAGAAGGGCCATCGCAAGATGGTACCTCGCCAGTCACCTACTCAACTTAGGACATCCGTTCCTCGAACGGAAGAAAATGGGAGTGAATGAGTAGCAGGGAAGAGAATTCTTTTGTAGGCAAGGATGCTTTTCGAGCTTGTTTCCAGTGGCAGCCTCAGCTGAGCAAGAAGCGCGACTGCCTACCCATCATGTTCCCCCGTGAGTTTGTGCAACACAGCCCTCTTCGCTAAAAGCAAGGGAAGAGGAAAAAGACATTCCCAAGACCCCTATCGGGTCTTGGGAATGATCGCGGAACCGACCGGAACCGACGGGCATCGGCCTCGCTCTCACCAGTGCTGGTCCACTTCCTAGCACCTCACGGGAAGCTCTATCAAAGGCTCCTCATTCTTGAAAGGAACGGCGCTTCATCCCCCGGATGAATCTAGGGGGCTTTCGCGCTCGGCTTTCTGTAATCTGACGGGGCCACAGTTTCCAGCGAAAGCGTACACGCCAGAGGAGATCTAAGACGGGTTGGTTTTCCATGACCTCAGACGGAGTCACCAAGGCGGCTAAGATGATGCTGACTCCTTCTGTGGCACCTGAACAGAACTCCACCGTTCACCGGTG
>WNGG01004737.1_pt1 | contig 20468 bp, 15 predicted proteins | sample 5400661 | NCBI WGS metagenome assembly WNGG01 (sample SAMN13153372, study PRJNA577476) | soil metagenome | isolation source: 100 cm soil or saprolite under Garry oak tree replicate 1 | place: USA:California | collected 2016-06-15
CCCGTGCGCAAGCTGCGCGTCTACTGCCACCCGCGGTACTTCGAGGGGCTGCCCAACACGCTCTACCGCAACCGCGGCGACGGCACCTTCGAGGACGTCTCGGAGCGCTCCGGGATCGCGAGGCACGTGGGCAAGGGGATGAGTGTGGCCTTCGCCGACTACGACCAGGACGGGCACATGGACGCCTACGTCACCAACGACGCCGTCCCCAACTTCCTGTTCCGCAACCGCGGCGACGGCACCTTCGAGGAGGCGGCGCTGAGGGCGGGGGCGGCGCTGCCCGACCGCGGCGCGCCCGTGTCCAGCATGGGCGTGGACTTCCGCGACTACGACGACGACGGCCGGCCCGACCTCGCGCTGACGGCGCTCGCCGGCGAGACGTTCCCGCTCTTCCGCAACGACGGGCACGGAGGGTTCCGCGACGCCACCGCCGCGAGCGGGCTCGCCGCCGCGACGGCCCGGCTCAGCGGCTGGGGCGTCGCGCTCGCCGACTTCGACAACGACGGACGGAAGGACCTCTTCACCGCCAACGCGCACGTGAACGACGAGATCGAGAGCTTCGAGGCGGCGCGCTATCGCCTGCCCAACGCCGTGTTCGCCAACCGCGGCGACGGGGGGTTCGCCGACGTCTCGGCGGCCGCGGGTCCCGACTTCCAGCCCGCGCGGGCCCATCGCGGCCTGGCCGTGGCGGACCTCGACGGCGACGGCCGCCTCGACGCGGTGACCAGCGTCCTCGGCGGGCCCGCGGAGCTGTGGGTCAACGACACCGCGACGAGCAACGGCTGGCTCCGTGTGGACCTGACCGGCGCGCGCAGCAACCGTGACGGCATCGGCGCGGTGATACGCGTGGAAGCGCAGTACAACCTGATGACCACGGCGGTCGGATACGCCTCTTCGAGCCACGCCGGCGTGCATTTCGGCCTCGGCCGCGCCCGGACCGCCGACGTCGAGATCACCTGGCCGAGCGGCGTCGTGCAGCGGCTGCCGTCGGTATCGGTCAACCAGGTGCTGCGCGTCACGGAGCCGCCGGAATCGACCTCGGCCACGCGCCGCTGAGGCTCGGAAGCGGCACCGCTTCCTGCATCCCACACGGTGAGGCGAGGCCACCCTCCTGCGGGTGATTGCCCGCCTTTGGGCTAATCGGTGGCCAGCCGGCGCGCGATGGCGTGGATCCGCGCCGCGTCCGTCACCTCGAGCAACGAGTCGTCGCCGTCGACCGCGGCGCGGAAGCTCACGCGGGGGTTGCGGAACGCCATCAGGCTGCGCACCGGAGAGGTGCCGCGCACGTGCACCTCGCGCACTCCCGTCTGGTCGACCAGACCTTGGACATTCGTCTCGTCGATGCCGCAGCCGGGCAGGATCCCGAGCCGGCCCGCCGCCCGCTGTACGAGGCGGGCGATGAGCGCGATGCCCTCCATCGCCGTCGGCGCGAGGCCGGAGGTCAATACCCGTTCGACGCCCAGCGCTACGAGGGCGTCCAGGGCCTCGTCCGCGTCGCGGGCCACGTCGAACGCGCGGTGGAAGGTCACCGGCAGCGGCCGGGCCGCGTCCACGAGCGGCCGCGTGCGCTCGACGTCCACCGCGCCACCGCGATCGAGCAGCCCCAACACCACGCCGTCCGCCCCCAGGTCGCGGGCGTGCGCGATGTCGCGGCGCATCACGTCGTGCTCGACGTCCGAATAGAGGAAGTCGCCGCCCCGCGGGCGGATCATCACGAAGACGGGGATGCGCAGGCGCGCCTTCGCTTCGGCGATGGTGCCCGCGCTGGGGCTCGTCCCGCCCTCGATCATGTTGTCGCACAGCTCGACCCGACCCGCCCCTCCCGCCTCGGCGGCCATGGCGGAGGGTACGGAGTCGACGCAAGCCTCGATCAGGACGCGGGGCTCAGGCACGGTGGAAGTGTATCCGGCCTTGACGGCCGGACAGGTATGACCAGACCATAACCAGCATGGCCAGGGTCACCGTTCGCTCGACGTATGCGCTCGACGTCGAGAGCGTGCGGGTGCTCGAGAGGATGGCAAGGCGCCTGGGGATCTCGAAGTCGGAGGCGCTGCGGCGCGCCATCCATGGCGCCGCCGGGGAAGTGCCGTCGGGGGCCGCGGACACCGTGGCCGCGCTCGACGACCTGCAGCGCTCGCTCCACCTCACGCGGAGCAAGGCCGACGCGTGGGCGCGGCGAGTGCGGTCCGAGCGACGCGCCGGCTCGTCGCGGCGCGAGCCGCGTCGATGATCCATCTCGACACCAGCCTTCTCATCCGGGCGCTGGTGCCCGATTCGAGAGAGGACCGGAAGCTTCGTGAATGGCTGCTCGCCGACGAACCTCTCGGCATGAGCTGTGTCGGTTGGGCGGAATTCCTTTGCGGCCCGGTCGCGCCGCATGATCGCCGCCAGCGCCCTGGGTGCCGGAGGATCGCTGGCCACGGCGAACGCCGACGACTTCCGCCGCTTCGTATCGGCCGGACTGCGCATCCTGACCTCCTGACGCTGGCGCTTGTCTTCCGTCGGCGTCGGGTCGGAGTTCGTGGGAAGATGGGGCGTCTGTATGCCCGTCGGCCTGTTTCTTCTTCCAGTGCTGTACCTGCTGCCGGGCGCCGGCCTGCCGGTCCGCTCGCCGGACGATGACGTCGGCTCGAAGTCGCGAGCCGGAAAAGAGCTGATGGCCGCAGGCCGTTACGCCGAAGCCGTTCCTGTCTATCGCGAGCTGGTGGAGGCGGTGCCGGGCAATCCGGGCCTCCTTCTGAACCTCGGCATGGCCCTCCACCTCTCCGGCCAGGACCGGGAGGCGATCCCCCAATTCGCCGCGGCGTCGAGGCTCCAACCGGATTTGTTTCCCGCGGCGTTGTTCTTGGGAGCCGCCAACCTGCGGCTCGGCCAGAACGCCGAGGCGGTGGCCCCGCTCCAGAAGGCGGTCCGTCTCCAGCCCGACAGCCGCGACGCGCGCTCCATGCTCGCCGAGGCCCTGGTTGGACTCGAGCGGTACGCCGAGGCGGAGCCGCACCTGCGTCGTCTCACCGTCATGACGCCCGCGGATCCGGCCGCCTGGTTCAAACTGGCCAAGGCATACGAGGCGCTGGCGGGGAACAGCTTTGACCGTCTGCTGAAGCAGGACCCTGAATCGCCCCTGGCGCTGGCGCTCGTTGCCGAGGCCCGGCTCAAGCAGGACCGGCGCGCCGCTGCGTTCCATCTCTATCGCCAGGCCATCGAACGCGGGCCAAGGCTGCGCGGGCTGCACGTGGCGGTCGCCGCGATCTACCGGAAGGAGGGCCATCCCGATTGGGCCGCGGCCGAGGAGGAGAAGGAGAGGCGTCTGCCCGCGCCGGACTGCTCGCGCGAGACGCTCGAGTGCGCGTTTTCCTCCGGCCAGCACCACCAGGTCGTCGCCATCGCCTCGAAACTGCGCTCGCCCGAGGCCCGCTACTGGCTCGTTCGCGTATACAACGAGCTGGCCATATGGGCCTTCACCCGTCTCGCCGCGCTGCCTCCTTCGGCGGAATCGCACCAATGGACGGCCGCGATGTACCGCAACGAGCGACGGTATGGCGAATCGGCGCAGGAGCTGCGGAAAGCGGTGGACCTGACGCCTGGGAATCCCCGCCTGCGGATGGAGCTGGCCGAGATGCTGTGGCTCAACCGCGATTTTGCGGGGGCGCAGCAGGTCCTCGAGGAGCTGCTACGGGCCCAGCCCGATGAGCCGGGATCCAACCATCTCCTTGGCGAGGTGCTCCTGGCCCAGCAGCAGCCGGAGCGGGCCATCCCTCCTCTAGAGAAGGCAGTCCGTCTCGAGCCGGCGCGGGCGGAGGCTCACGGCGGTCTGGGCCGGGCCTACGCCCTGGTCGGCCGGGCTGCGGACGCCGTTCCTCATCTGAAGCAAGCGCTCTCCGCCGACACGGACGGAAGCCTCCGCTATCAGCTCGCGCGCTGTTATCAAGCCACCGGCCAGACCGAAAAGGCGGAGATTGCGCTCAAAGACTACGAAGAGTTCCGGAAGGCGACCCAGCCCGGTCCGGAAGCGTACGCGCAGGACGCCACGATCACGCCCCCTTGACAACGAACGGGCCGGGGCGTTCCCACCCCGGCCCGTCGTCACGTCCGCAGACGGCCTCTAGAACTCGAGACGAACCCCGATGCGCACCTGCCGCTCGATGGTGCCGGTTCCCCAGATGGTGTTGAACTGGTGCGCCGCCGTCGGCTGGAACGTCATGAACAGGGGGCTGGTGAACGTGAGGTTCGGCCGGCCCCAGTTCGTGTGGTTGAACACGTTCTGCGCCTCGATGCGGATCTCCGGCTTGTAGCGCCCCATCGGGAACGAGCGGAAGAGCCCGAGGTCCACGTTCCAGACGCCAGGCGTGCGGAACTGGTTGCGCTGGCTCGTGCCGAAGCCGTTCCGGTCCAGGCCTGTCGGCTGCGAGAAGGCCGACTTGTCGTACCAGGGAACGGTGGCCGAGCCCGGCGTGCCGCTCGGGCTGGGGTCGCCCTGCGCGTTGATCAGGATGAAGGCTCCGTTTCCGCATCCGGGGCAATTGAGCGTCGGGTTCGTGCCGGTGATGGAAAACGGGGTGCCCGAATACGCCGCCCCGATGCCGTTGAGCTGCCAGTTCTTGACGATGGAGCCGAGGACGCTCTTGGAGCTCTTCGCGAAGGGCAGCTCGTAGACGAAGCCCATCTGGAAGACGTGGGTGCGGTCGTAGCCGGCGAGGGCGAAGTTCTTGTCGCGGACGATGGGGTTGGAATACAGCAGCGTCGCCCAGCCGTCTTCGTCGGTCTCGTTCTGCGCCCGGCTCAGCGTGTAGGCGCCCTTCAGGAGCAGGCCGTTCTTGAAGGGACGGTTGAGGGCGACCTGCAGCGCGTGGTAGCGGCTCTTGGTACGCGAGCCCCAGTCCCAGATGTCGGTCGTGCCCGCCACCGCGAAGTACTTCCGTCCCGGCTGCCCGAGGCCGGGCTCGGAGTAGTTGGCGTTGAGGTCGGCATACCCGCCGTCGGTCCGCGTGTGAACGTAGGCCAGATCGATCGAGATATCGCCCGGCAGCCGCCGCTCGATCGCGACGTTCATCTGCTGGATGGTGGCGCGGTTGACGTCGTCCGGGTTCGGCGACCGCATGAAGGTGTTCCGGGGCAGCGGCACGTGCCCCGAGCTGAGATCGGGCACCGGCACCGCCGGGATCCCGGCCGCCAGGGGGAACGAGGAGTACTGGTCCGCGGTCTGGTTGAAGAAGATGTCATAGGGGAACGAGCCGCGCAGCGGACGCGACCAGGGCAGGGGATTGAACGTGCGTCCGTACCCGGCGCGCAGCACGGTGTCGTTGTTGAGGCGGTAGGTCGCGCCCAGGCGCGGCGCGACGTAGAACTTCTTCATGTGGATGCCGACGTCCTCGGGTACGTCGCCGCGGCCGCCCAGCAGCACCGTGTAGGTGCTGTAGTCGAGGCGCTCGATGCCGCTGTCCTTGCGGTGCATCAGCGGGTACATCTCGAGCCGCAGGCCCAGGTTCAGGGTCAGCTTCTCGCCCGCGTTCCAGTGGTCGTTCACGTAGAGGCCGTACTGCATCTCGCGGCCCGTCATCTGGATCTCCTGCACGTCCTTCTGCCGGATGGTCGCCTGGCCGAGGACCAGCCCCGCCAGCTCGTTCCAGACCTGCGGTATGTAGCCGGTCGTGGCCGTGGTGAGGCCCCCGAACTGGAAGCCGCCCCGGACGCCGCCGAAGCTGCCGAACTCGGCCTGGAAGTGGTTCAACTCGTGGCGGACGACGTCGAAGCCCGTGCGGACCTGGTGACGGCCCTTCACCCACGTCAGGGCCGAGCCCAGCGTGTAGCTGCGCTCGTGGCGGAAGAGCGGCATCCAGTTGGGTGTGGTCCCGACGTCGTAGTCGTTGTTGGTTCCGGGGTAGAACGCGGCCGTCGGGATGTCGAAGTGCGGCAACCCGCTCTGGCGGGCCTCCAACCCGTTCGTGCCCGGGATGTGCAGGACGTCCAGGCCGAGGTTCTGGCCGAAATCGGGGCCGGTGACGCTCTGGTCCTGCCGATTCATGCCGATGTTGCCGTCGAGCACCAGGTTCGGGCTCAGCGTCCAGGTGTGCCCGACGCCCACGACGTAGATCTTCGTGTCGCCGAGGCTGCCCTGGTCGAAGCCCAGGCTGAAGTTGTCGATGACCTTCGCCCGGAGCATGCTCGCCTTGAGCCAGATGTTGTGCGAGGCGGTCCGCTGAAAGCTCAGCTTGGTGTCGAAGTTGTCCCGGTCGTTCCTCACCTGGCGCAGAAGCACGTAATCGTCGGGCAGCCGGTTCAGGTTCAGATCGGCGGTGGTGTTCGGCGTCGGGTAGATGCTCAGGAGCTGCTGCCAGACGGGGCTGATCATGTTCGACGGGATCACGCCGTTCGGGAACTCCGTACGTCCGGCCCCGCCCGCGCTGCCGGTGCTGGGGTTGTACAGGTGGAAGCTCGGATAGGCCGCGTACACCTCGCTGAAGTCGCCGTTGCGCATCTTCGCGGAGGGCACGCTGTACTTGTCCTGGAAGCCGCGACGGCCCGCATAGCGTTCCCAGCCGCCGAAGAAGAACAGCTTGTTCTTGACGATCGGCCCGCCGACCGTACCCCCGTAGATGCTGGTCGAGACCGGCGGCTTGGCCAGGCCGAACGCGTTGTTGGCGAACGTGTTCGCGTTGAGCTCGTCCTGGTTGCGGAGGAAGAAGGTCGAGCCGTGGACCTGGTTCGTCCCCGACTTGGTCACCACCGTCACCGCGGCGCCGCCGGCCATGCCCTGGTCGGCGTCGAAGTTGTTGGTGGAGACGTTGACCACCTCGATCGTCTCCGCGGACTGGACGTAGCCCACGTGATGGGGGAGCCACACGTTCACCGAGACGGCGCCGTCGATCCGGAAGGCGTTGTTGTTCCGCGCCGTGCCGTTGATGCTGGTGGTCAGGGCGCGGCCGGGCGTGTCGATCTCGGCGTTCTGGAACTGCGCGGGCGTGGCGCCGGGGACGAGGTTGAGCAGCGCCTGGTAGTTGCGGAACTGGTTGAGCGGAAGGTTCGTCACCTCCTTGGAGGTCAGCTCGGTGTGGAGGTCGGCCTTCTCCGTCTGGAGGAGCGTGGACTCCGCGGTTACCGTGACCGCCTCCGTCACCGTTCCGACCTCGAGCCTGAGGTCGACGCGGATGGGGTTGCCGGCGGAGACGCGGATGCCCTTTTGCCGCAGCTCTCGGAACCCCTGCATCGAGATGGCGAGGTCATACGTGCCTGGCACGAGGTTGCGGAACGTGTAGTTCCCGTCCTTTTCCGTCATCGCGTCGACCTTCAGGCCTGTGCCCAGGTTCGTCGCGGTGACCGTCGCGCCGGGGACGGGGGCGCCCGACGAGTCGGCGACCGTCCCGACGATGGAGCCGTAGAGCGCCTGCGCGAATGCGGCGGGGGGCGCGAGGAGGGCGATGGCGAGCGCCACCAGCGCCATCGCTATCGCCGCCCTCCACGAACGACGAATCAAGCAAGTCATACTGCTTCTTTCCTCCTGATGGGTCCTGGGAACTGGATCCAGCCAGACCTGGCCTTCCGCGCAGGAGACTGACGCGCGCGGCCTATGAAAAAGGCGGGCGTATGTGAGCGAGCGGCGGATGAGGCGGGGACGGTACGCGTCCCCCGCCGGACGGTCGGCCCGTGGACGTGGCTCCACGCCGGAAAACCCCCTCGGGATCAGAAAAAGATGCGTTGGGTGGGACTGTAGCGCCGGCGCCTGTCGAAAGCAACTGCCGAATGGCAGGCCGGTCAGATGGGCGAGGTCACTTGGACTGGTACGTCAGTGCTACGACGGTGTCGGTCTCGTCGCGTATCGCGGCCGGGATCGTCACGCGTACGCCCGCCGTGTCCTCGACGAACGCGGCGCGGCTCCCGTCCTTCACGAAGCGGCCGGAGGTCACCTTGCCGGGCAGCTTCGGCAGCGAGAGCGTCTCGTCGGGCCAGTCCAGCACGTGCAGGTACACGGTCGAGCCCTTGTGCGTGGTCACGCCCCAGGGCCGCGGCGTCACCGGCCCGCCGCGCGTGCCGTAGATCGATTCGCCGTAGCGTGAGAGCCACTCGCCCATCTCGCGCAGGCGCGACTCGAACTCGGGCTGGATCTTCCCGTTGGGCATGGGGCCGACGTTGAGCAGGAAGTTGGCGTCGTTGCCGGTGGCGCGCACGAGGTAGCGGACGAGGTCCTTCGTGCTCTTGTACGCCCGGTCGGTGAGGTTGAAGCCCCAGGCGTTGTTCATGGTCTCGCACGTCTCGAGAGGAAGGTCGCCGATCTCCGACTGCTCGTTGAAGCCGGCGGTGTTCCGGCCTGGCAGGTCCTTCTCGAACATCTGGAAGTCCTCGCCCGGGTTGGGCCTCCGGTGGTGGTTGCTGCCGACGAGAGCGGCGGGCTGGAGCCGATGGATGAGCGAGTACGTCTTCGCCAGGCGCCAGTCGGCCTCAGGCTTGTCCCACCAGCCGTCGAACCAGATCCCGCCGATCTCGCCGTAGCCGGTGAGCAGCTCCTGGAGCTGGGCGTCCATGTAGTCGAGGTAGCGGTACCACTCGCCGCTCTCGGGCCGGCCCGTGTCGTGGCCGGTGCGGCCGCGCGGGTAGTAGTCGGGGTGATGCCAGTCGAGCTGCGAGTGGTAGAAGAACAGCTTTACGCCTTGCCGGTGGCACTCGTCGGCCAGCATCTTCAGCACGTCCTTCTTGTAGGGCGTGCGGTCCACGATGTCCCAGTCGGAGACCTTCGAGTCGAACATCGCGAAGCCGTCGTGGTGCTTGCTGGTGATGGTGATGTACTTCATGCCCGCGGCCTTTGCGAGCGACACCCACGCCGCGGGATCGAACTCGACGGGGTTGAAGAAGGCGGGCACCTTCTCGTACTCGGCGACTCGGATCTTCCGGTTGTTCATCACCCACTCACCGTCGCCGAGCACGCTGTAGACGCCCCAGTGGACGAACAGGCCGAAGCGCGCCTCCTGGAACCATCGCCGCGCGGCCAGGTTCTCCGGAGTCGGCCGGTAGCCCGTCTGGGCGCGGGCGGGCGCGGCCGCGGCCGCGAGGGCGGCGCCGAGGACGGCCAGGCGCACGCCCCTCATCACGCCCGTCCTCCGGCGGCACGGGCGGCCACCGCCGCCGCCGGCTGCTCGTTCTCGCGATACTGGAAGAGCAGCGCGAAGAGCAGCAGCACCACGCCCGCCATCGCGGCGGGAACGAGCCAGATCCGTTGCCAGTCGTGCCCGCTCGCCGAGGTGCACATGTCGACCACCCGCCCCGAGAGCAGCGCGCCGATGTACATGCCGGCGCCCAGGGTCACGAAGGCGATGAAGCCCTGGGCCGCCGCGCGCAGGTCGCCCGGCGCCTTGCGGTCCACGTAGATCTGCCCGGTCACGAAGAAGAAGTCATAGCAGATGCCGTGGAGGACGATGCCGATGTAGAGCATCCACACCAGCGCCGCGTTGTTGCCGAAGGCAAAGAGCACGTAGCGCGCCGTCCAGGCCGCCATGCCGATGAGCATCATCTTCTTCACGCCGAGCCGCGTGAAGAAGAACGGCATCACCAGCATGAAGAAGATCTCCGACATCTGGCCGAAGGTCATCTTGCCGGCCGCGTTCTGTACGCCGATCTCGTTGAGGAAGAGGTTGGTGAACGTGTAGTAGAACTGCAGAGGGATGCAGACGAGGAAGGAGCCGAGGATGAACACCGCGAACGAGCGCTCCTTCAGCAGCACCAGCGCGTCCAGCCCGAGCACGTCGCGCGCGCTGACTTTCTCGCCGCGCTTCGCGGGCGGGGTGTGGGGCAAGGCCAGCGAGTAGAGGCCCATCACGACCGCCGCCGCCGCCGTGATGCGCAGCGGCAGCGCGGTGGCTTCCACCCGGAGGGCTCCGATGATGAGGCCGGCCACGATCCACCCGATCGTGCCCAGCACCCTCACGCCGGGGAACTCCTTGCCCGGGTCGTCCATGTGGCGGAACGAGAGCGAGTTGGTGAGGGCGAGGGTCGGCATGAACGTCAGCGTGTAAACGAGCAGCACCGGGTAGAAGGCCGAGAACGTGGTCAGCGTCGAGGCGTAGTACATGGCCGCCGCGCCCACGATGTGCAGCACGGCCAGGATCTTCTCGGTCGAGAAGAAGCGGTCCGCCACCAGCCCCACGAAGAAGGGCGAGATGATGGCGGCGATGGCGGTGGTGCTGTAGGCCGAACCGATCTGCGCGCCCGGGAAGTGGAGGGTGGTGCCGAGGTAGGTGGCGAGGGTCACGTACCACGACCCCCAGACGAAGTACTCCACGAACATCATCGCCGACAGCTTCAGCCGGACGGGAGTCGTCATCGCAGCTCCTTGACGCGGACGTTGCGGAAAGAGACCTCGTCCTCGTGGTTCTGCAGCCCGATCATCCCTTCGAGGGCGCGGCTGCCGGTATAGGTGTTGATGACCTTGCCGTTGAGGCGCACCGTGTACTTCTGGCCCGCGGCCGTGATCTCCATGTCGTTCCATTCTCCGGGAGCCTTCTGCGGCACCTCCCTCGGGGGCTGGAAGCTGTAGATCGCGCCCGTGGAGTTCTTGGCCGGCTCGCCGCTGTAGATCTGTATCTCGTAGCCCTCGTCGATGGGGAGGTTCGGCGTCCCGTCCACGCGCGGGAAGCGGACGTAGACCCCCGAGTTGGCGCTGGGCTTGCCCTGCCGGTATTCGAGCCGCAGGACGAAGTCCTTGAACCGGCGCCCGTCGAGGTACCAGAGGCCCATGCCGCTGTTCGCGGTGGCGACCCCGTTGTCGAGCTTGAAGTTGCCCGGGCCGGCCTGCTTCCACTCCGGCGGCGGCGGGGCGGCCTGGAGCAGCCAGGTGAAGCCTTCCTCGCCCGTGGCCGCCGCCGGCTTCGCGGGCGGCGCCGCGCGCAGGGTCCACGCGATACCGTTGACGAGGTGCGTGAGGAAGCGCGGGTCGGCCCACACCTCCTCGCGGTGGCCGAGGGCGGTGTAGAAGATGCGGCCCCGGCCGTACTCGTTCGTCCACGCGTTGGCGAAGTCGTGGTCGGCGCGCTTCACGCCCTGCTTGGTGAGGTCCACGCTCTCGGGATCGAGGCTCAGCAGGACGTGCAGCTTTTTCCGGTCCCAGTCCTTGAACTGGTAGATCTCGTCCGCGATCTCGAACGACGAGCCGAGGTGGGCCGTGGCGGGGTGCTTGGGATCCTCGACCTTGATGCGCACCTTCTGGTGCCACGGGTGGCCGTCGAAATAGCCGCCGATCAGGTCGTGGTACACCGCCGACTTGTAGAGCGTGTCGGTGGCGCTATGGATGCCGGCGAAGCCGCCGCCCGCCTTCACGAAGTCGGCGAGCGCGTCCACGTCGATGGGCAGCTCGCCCGTGGTGTAGAAGACCACGGCCTGGTAGCTCTTCAGCTTGTCGCGGGTGAGCTCGCCGAGGTCCTGGGTGGCGACCACCTCGAAGCGCCCCTTGGCCGCGGCCTGGAGCTGCTTCTCGGCGAACGACAGCGACCCGTCCGGCGAGCGCGTGACCACCTGATGATGAAACCCCGCCGAGTGCGTGACGAACAGCACCCTCGGCAGCGGCTTCGCCCCTGCCGTGGCGCCGCTCACCGCCAGCACGACCAGCCCGATCCCGATCTCTTTCATATCTCTGCGTCCTCTCCGTTCCCCTCCGCGTTCTCCGCGTTGAAAAGCAATTCCGCCCCGTTGACCGGCGCGGTTCGTCGGAGGTAGCCTCGCTCATCATGAAGAAGAAGATCAACGTCGCCATGATCGGCTACCAGTTCATGGGCCGCGCGCACAGCAACGCGTGGCGCCAGGTGAGCCGGTTCTTCGATCCCCCCTTCGAGCCGGTCATGAAGGTCGTGGTCGGCCGCAACGAGGAGGGGGTCCGGCAGGCGGCGGAGAAGCTGGGCTGGCAGGAGCACGCCACGAGCTGGGAGCAGGTCGTCGCCCGCAAGGACATCGACATCGTGGACGTGTGCACCCCCGGGGACAGCCACATGGCGATCGCGGTCGCCGCGGCCGAGAACAAGAAGACCGTCTTCTGCGAGAAGCCGCTGGCCAACACGCTGCGCGAGGCGCAGAAGATGCTCGACGCGGTGAAGAAGGCCGGTGTCGTCCACATGATCTGTCACAACTACCGGCGCGTGCCCGCGGTGACGCTCGCCCGGAAGATCATCCAGGACGGAAGGATCGGCCAGATCTACCACTACCGCGGGACCTACCTGCAGGACTGGATCGTGAAGCCCGACTTCCCGCGCGTCTGGCGGCTCGAGAAGTCCAAGGCGGGGTCGGGGGCGCTCGGCGATCTGTCTTCCCATTCGATCGACCTCGCCCGCATGCTGGTGGGGGAGATCGCGGAGGTCGCCGGCTTCCTCAAGACCTTCATCACCGAGCGCCCGCTGCCCGACGGCAAGGGGAAGGGCAAGGTCGACGTCGACGACGCGGCGCTGTCGATGGTGAAGTTCCAGGACGGCGCCATCGGCACGATCGAGTCCACGCGGTTCGCGCTGGGGCGGAAGAACTACAACCGGTTCGAGGTCAACGGCAGCAAGGGCAGCATCGCGTTCAACCTCGAGCGCCTGAACGAGCTCGAGCTGTACGTCGACGAGGGCAAGGACAGCGCCTGGAAGACGATCCTGGCCACCGAGCCGCACCATCCCTACATCGCGGGCTGGTGGCCGCCCGGTCACATCATCGGCTACGAGCACACGTTCGTTCATACCGTGCTCGACCTGCTGACGGCCGTCCACGAGCAGAAGGTCCCCAGCCCCAACTTCGAAGACGGCGTGCGCAACCAGAAGGTCCTGGACGCCCACGAGCGCTCGGCCGCCTCGCGGCGCTGGGAGAAGGTCTAGGACCCCAGGGCCTTCTGGCAGTAGTCCAGGCAGCGCCGGACCTCTTCCACGGCGTCGGCGCCCTTGTACTCGTACTCGATGTTGGCCGGGATCGGCCACTTGTTCTGCTTCAGGACGGCGAGCACCTCCTTGATGGGGGTGTCGCCCTCGCCGAAGACCATGTTGTCGCCCTGGTTCTTCTTCCGGTCCTTGATGTGCAGCGTCACGATGCGATCGTGGTGCTTCCTCAGGAAGCCGACCGCGTCCTGGTTGGCGGCGGTGAAGTGGCCAATGTCGAGGTTGGTGCAGATCCACTCGGAGGCGGCCATCGCCTTCTCCAGGTCCTCGGCGGTGGCGAACTCGTTGGGGTCGATGCGCGAATGGTTGTGCATCCCAACGCGCATCTTGTGCCTTGCGGCCGCGGCCGCGATGCGCGGCACCGTCTTCTGGTTGGCGGAGGCGGTGATGACCTTGGCCCCGAGCGCCTTGGCCATCTCGAAGCCGCGGTCGATCTCGGGGTCCGTGAAGTTGTCCTGGAAGCTGTAGTTGTACGCGTAGAGGTCGACCCCCGCGGCCCGGAACCGGTCGCCGATCTCGTGGAAGTGCGACAGCGGGGTCTCGAGCCGCCACTTCCGCAGCTTCTCGCGGCTCTCCGCCTTCTCCGCCGCGCTCATCTGCTGGAAGCGCGCGTCGTCGGGACGCGGCTCGACGTGGCCCTGCCACAGCTCGGCCTCGCCCAGCGGCACCGCCACGTACGCCTCGATCGCCTTGTCGACCGGGCGGTCGCGGAAGCTGTAGCTCTGGGCGCCGATGAGCACGCCCTGGAAGCGCGAGTCGATCTTCTTCTCCGCCCCCCGCGCGGTCGAGGCCAGGGCCGAGGCGCCGAGGCCGCCGAGCGCGAGGCGGTGCCATTCGCGACGCGTCAGTTGTCTTGTCATGAGGCGCCCAAGCTATGCCGGCTTCGGGCGCGCGTCAACCCCCGGCCGCGCGCTCATCTCCCCCGCAACTGGGCGACCGAGCCGTCGACGCCGTTCGGAAGCTGCTCGTTCGCGAGCTGGTCTTCGTCGCGGACCGCTCGCTTCAGCCGTTCCAGCTCGGCCTTGAGCGCTCTCGTCAGATCGTCCTGGCCCGGCTGGCCGTACAGGTTGTGGAGCTCCGCCGGGTCGCTCACGAGATCGAACAGCTCCCACTGGTCCTTCCTCCAGAAGTAGATCAGCTTGTGCGTCCGGGTCCGCACGCCGTAGTGCGCGCGCGTGTTGTGATCTCCGGGGTCGTGGTAGTAGCGGTAGTACATCGACGTGCGCCAGTCCGCCGGCGGGCGGCCCCGCAGCACGCCGACCAGGCTCCGTCCCTGCATGTCGGCGGGCACGGCGAGGCCCGCCACGTCCAGGAAGGTGGGCGCGAAATCGACGTTGAGCGCGATCGCCTCGCTTCGCGTTCCCGGCTCGATCACGCCGGGCCAGCGGACGAGGAACGGCATCCGGAGCGACTCCTCGTACATGAACCGCTTGTCGAACAGCCCGTGGTCGCCGAGGAAGAAGCCCTGGTCGCTCGTGTAGATCACGATCGTGCTCTTCGCCAGGCCGATGCGGTCCACGAAAGCGAGAAGCCGGCCGACGTTGTCGTCGACGGACTGGATGGTCGCCAGATAGTCCTGCATGTAGCGCTGATACTTCCACCGCGCCAGCGCCTCGCCCGACAGCGTGACGGCCTGGCCGTCGCGTGAGATCGTCACCGCAGTGGGCTTCTCGGCGAGCCAGTCCCGGCGCTCCGCGTCGCCCAGCGCCGGGGGCGGCTCGAGCTTGAGGTCGCGGCGCGTGAGATCTTCCGCCACGCGCTGCTGGTTCTCGCGCAGGGCGTCCGTCCGGGTCGCATAGGAGTCCCGGAAGGTCGGGGGCTCGGGGATCGTCCGCCCCGCGAACTGGGCGCGATGCGCTTCGTCCGGCGTCCAGGGCCGGTGCGGGGCCTTCTCGTGAACCATCAAGAAGAAGGGCCGGTCCGGGGGCCGGTGCTCCAGGAAATCGATCGCGAGGTCGGTGATCACGTCGGTCACGTACCGGCCGGTGTACGTCCTCTCGCCGGTCGCCGTGTAGAACACCGGATCGAAGTAGGCGCCCTGGCCGGGAAGGATCTCCCACCGGTCGAAGCCCGCCGGATCGCTCCCGAGGTGCCACTTCCCGATCATCCCCGTGTGATAGCCGGCCCGCTGCAGCAGCTTCGCTACCGTCATGCGCGAGCTGTCGAAGCGGTTGAACACCGTCACGCCGTTGATGTGCGCGTACTGGGCGGTGAGGATGGCGGCGCGGCTCGGCGTACAGATGGAGTTCGTCGCGAAGACGTTCGCGAGGAGCATGCCCTCGCGCGCGAGCCGGTCGATGTGCGGCGTGGTGTTGACGCGGGATCGTCCGACATGATGAAGAGGATGTTCGGCCGGCCGGCGCCGGAAGGCGGCGGCGCCGGCGCGGAGAGGAGGACGACGATCAAGGCGAGCATCGACGCGATGTTACCAGCCGCACGCGGCGGCGGGCGGCGAGACCTATACTTGCTGGCGCTGTTCGACGGGCTGCGGGTGGCCGACGTGACCGACGGCATGGACGCGGTGGGGCTGCAGAACGTCGGCCTCATGGATCCGTCGGTACGCTGAGTGCGAAAAGAAGCGCACGCTCGACCAGTCCAGCTCCGTGGGCTAGTCTATCGATGACCATCAAAATGGGACGGAGGATGGTACGGACCGTCAAGATGACCCTGGACACAGGACTGGTGTCCGCTCTCGACAAGGCTGCCCGAAGACTCGGCATAAGCCGATCTGCGTTTGCGCAAGATGCCCTCCAGGTGGCCTTGCGACGGCACCCGGAACGGTCTCTGGAGTTGAAGCATCGAGAGGGCTACCGTCGCCATCCGGTCAGGCGCGGTGAATACAGCGCGTAAGGCGGCGACGCTCGCCGTTGCGCTCATCCTGCCATCGTCCGCGCGGTTGCGCGCCCGCGAGGAAACGCCGCCGCCTCCTCCGGTGCGCTTGCGTGTCAACCAGGTCGGCTACCGTCCGGGCGACACCAAGGTCGCCTTGGCGATGACCGGGCAGGACCTCGGCGGGCAGGCCTTCGAGGTGAGGACGAGCTGGGGAGCGGGCCGCGCGTTCACCGGAAAGGTCGGGGCGGATCGCGGCCGCTACGGGTCGTTCGCTCACGTGTACGAGCTGGACTTCAGCCCGCTCGCCACGAGCGGTCGCTACGTCGTCAGGATCGGCGGCGTGGAATCGCCTGTCTTCCCCGTCACGGACGACGCGCACGGGCAACTGCTCGCGAAGAGCCTGCTCTTCTTCCGCGTTCAGCGGTGTGGCGCGGGCCCGGCGCGCGGACACGCCGCCTGCCACTTGCAGGACGGAGTCGCGAGGGGAGGGCCCGCCGACGGCACGCGCGTCAAGGCGGACGGGGGCTGGCACGATGCCGGCGACTACATCAAGTTCCTCGTCACCACCGGCTACGTCACCCACCTGATGCTCGCGACCTACCTGCGGCATCCCGACGTCTTCGCCGATGACGACGGCAACCGTATCCCCGACGTGCTCGAGGAGGCCCGCGTCGGGCTCGACTGGATGCTGAAGCTCTGGGATGCGCCGAAGGGGGTCCTCTATTACCAGGTCTCCGACGCGAGCGATCACGGCACATGGCGGATGCCGGAGAAGGACGAGCAGGTCCGGCCCGTGTGGGCATGCGAGGCCGGCCGCGGCGCGAACGTCGCCGGCAAGGCCGCCGCGTCTCTCGCGCTGGCCGCGGTGATCTGGAACGACCCGGGCAAGCCGTACTTCGACCGTGCCCTGGTCGCGACGTATCTCGAGGCGGCGAAGCAGATCTACGCCTACGGCAAGAAGCGGCCGTCGGCGCAGCCGTCGAACCCGGCCGAGTTCTACAACGAGCGCAGCTTCGCGGACGACCTGGCGCTGGCGGCGACGGCTCTCTTCCGCGCGACGGGCGAACAGGCCTACCTGAAGGAAGCAGGCGAGTTCGCGCGGGCGGCGGGCGACGCTTCCGCCCTCTCCTGGTCCGACTCGCACGCGCTGGCGCACTACGAGCTGGCGCGGATCGACCCGGCCTACGTTCCCGAGGCCCGGAAGCACCTGGAGACCGCCCTCGAAGCCGCGCGCGGCTTTGCGGGCGCCGATCCGTTTCGAGTCGGGATCCGCCGGCTCCACTGGGGATCGGCCCCGGACATGGCCGGCGTGGCGTTGCAGGCCTTCTGGTACCGCGACCTCACGGGCGACGGGCGCTACCTCCTGCTGGCGCAGCAGCAGTGGGACTACCTGCTCGGCGCCAATCCCTGGGGCGTGTGCTTCGTGGGAGGCATGGGCACGACCTGGCCGCGGCATCCGCATCACCAGATCGCCGACCTGGCCGGCGTCGAGCTGACCGGCTTCTGGGACGAAGGCCCCGTTCCCCTTTCGGCGTTCGCCGGGCAGAAGATCACGCTGTCGCGCCCCGACGCCTATGCGGCGTTCCAGGCGGACGGCGCGGTCTACCACGACGACAAGCAGGACTACGTCACCAACGAGCCCACCCTCGACGCGAATGCGACCGGCATTTCCCTGACCGTGTGGCACGTCGCCTCCGCCGGGGCCGCCGGCGACGGGCGCCGCGCCCTATTTCGATTCCGACGGCAGCCCTTGGAGGCGTCCGTGGGACGAGCGCCCGCATCCTCGTGGCCCTAGAATGGGCCCATGACGGCGGACGTGCGCGACCTCGAGACGGCCAGCGAGGCGGTGAATCGCCTGGTGGACGACTATCGCCTGCGATGCTTGTGGTTCCTGCGGCCGGATTATTATCCGGACACCACCGAGGCGCGCTTGAAGGTCCTCGCGTACGTCCAGCGCCACGGCGACCGAGAGGCCTACCGCCGTGCGGCCGAGCTCAGACGATGGCTCTCACACAGCTCCAGCGCGCCATCTGCCGGCTCATAGCCCGGAACCGCATCGACTCCGGCGAGAGCTATGTCGCCGGAGGCGTGGCCCTCAACGAGTTGATGGCGGCTCCCCGGATATCCCGCGACATCGATCTCTTCCACGACACCGAGGAGGCGCTGCAGGCGAGCTGGATTTCCGACCGGCGCCTGCTCGAGGAGCACGGCTTCCGCGTGCGGCCGGTGAGGGAGCGCCCATCTTTCATCGAAGCGGAGGTGATGGGTCACCAGGATGCGGTCCGGATGGAGTGGGCGCGGGACAGCGCATATCGTTTCTTCCCGCTCTTGCGCCACGACGAGCTGGGCCTGACCTTGCATCCCTTCGACCTGGCAACCAACAAGGTTCTCGCCCTCGTCGGCCGCCTGGAGGTCCGGGACTGGATTGACGTCATCGAGAGCCACGACCGCATCCAGCCATTGGGGTTCCTGGCGTGGGCCGCCTGCGGCAAGGACCCGGGCTTCAACCCCGCGTCGATACTGGAGCACGCGGCGCGCTCGGGCCGCTATTCGCGTGAAGAGGTCGGACAGCTTGCCTTTGCCGGGGAACCCCCCGACGCGGCGACCCTCTCGCGGCGGTGGCACGAGCTGCTGGCGGAGGCGCGTCGCGTCGTGGAGGCGCTCCCCGAGGACCGAGCGGGGACGTGCGTGCTCACCACCGCCGGGGACCTCTGCCGGGCGCCGAGTGCGGAGCTGAGCACTCTGCTCAGAGAAGGCTCTCTCCTCTTCCATGCCGGGCGCATCCGTGGGGCACTCCCGCGGCTGATCGAGTCCGGGGGCGGGGGGGCCTGACGGGAGCCGGTGCGATCGGGCGGATGGTCGCATCCCGCGTCGTCACCGGCCTGGCCCTCTGGGGTTCGGTCTCCCTCGCCGGCGGCGAGCGGGCGGGACCGATCCGGCTCGAGGATCGCCAGCGCTCGTCCGGCATCGGCTTCGTCCTCGACAACGGCACCACCCCGGAAAAGGCGGTGATCGAGGCGGTCCTCGGCGGCGTGGCCCTCCTCGACTTCGACAACGACGGCCGGCTCGACGTGTTCTTCACGAACGGCGCCCGCATCCCCGGGCTGCGGAAGGACGAGCCTCGCTTCTGGAACCGCCTCTACCGCAACCAGGGCGACGGGACGTTCCGCGACGTGACCGAGAGCGCCGGCGTGTGCGGCGAGGGCTACTCCATGGGAGCGGCGGCGGCCGACTTCGACAACGACGGCTGGACCGACCTCTACGTGACGGGCGTGAACCGCAACATCCTCTACCGCAACCAGGGCGACGGTAGGTTCAAAGACGTGACGGAGCGGGCGGGCGTCGCGGGGATGACACCGGCGGGGAAGAAGCTCTGGTCGGTGGGGGCCGCCTGGCTGGATTACGACAACGACGGCGACCTCGACCTGTTCGTCGCCAACTACCTCGACTGGTCGCCGGAGAACAACAAGGTCTGCGGGTCGGAGGGACGACGCCTGTCCTGCTCGCCCACGGACTACGCAGGTCTGCCGAACCTTTTGTATCGCAACGAGGGCGGCGGCCGATTCGCCGACGTGTCCGACGCGACGGGCATCGCGGCCCACGTGGGCAAGGGAATGAGCGTGGCCGTGGCCGACGCGGACGGTGACGGGCTCGTCGACGTCTTCGTCGCCAACGACCAGATCCGGAACTTCCTGTTCCGCAACCTCGGGGGGCGCGCGTTCGTCGAGAGCGGCGTGGAGGCGGGGGTGGCCTTCACCGAGGACGGCGTGCCGGTGTCGGGCATGGGCGCCGACTTCCGCGACCTCGACCAGGACGGCCGCCCCGACGTCTTCCTGACGGCGCTCAGCGGAGAGCCCTTCCCGCTCTACCGCAACACCGCCGAAGGCTTCTTCGTTCCCGCCACGCATCCCTCCGGCCTGGGCTTCGCCACCGTGATGATGAGCGGCTGGGGGACCGGCGCGTACGACCTCGACAACGACGGGTACAAGGAGCTGTTCAGCGCGAACTCGCACGTGAGCGAGAACATCGACGCGTACGGGCACCACCGCTATCGGCAGGCGAACGCCCTCTTCCGCGGCCTCGGGAACGGCCGTTTCCGCGACGAGACTGCGCAGGCGGGAGCGGCCATGCAGCGCGCTCGCGCGCACCGCGGGTGCGCCTTCGGCGACCTGGACGGCGACGGCCGCGTGGACGTCGTGGTCTCGGTGATCGGCGAGCCGGCGGAGGTGCTCTACAACGTCACCGCCGGCGCCGGCCACTGGCTCGGCCTCCGGCTGGAAGGCACGAGGAGCAACCGCGACGCGATCGGCGCGGCCGTGAGGCTGACGGGGGAGTCGGGGCGCGCGCAGTACAACCACGTCACGACGGCGGTAGGCTACGCGAGCGCGTCGGACAAGCAGGTCCACTTCGGCCTGGGCGCCGACCGAACCGCGGCCGAGATCGAGATCCGCTGGCCGAGCGGGACGAGGCAGGTCCTGAGGAACGTTCCCGCCGACCAGGTCCTGAAGGTCCGGGAGCCGTGAGCGCGGCGCTCGCGGTCGCCGCCGTTCTCGCCGCCGCGGATCCGTGCGCGGGGGCGCGCGACCTGAGGGCGGCCGCGGAGGCGATCGACAAGGGGGAGCTGGCACGGGCCGACTATCTCTCGTCGCTCGCGCTCGCGGTCGCTCCGGACTGCTCGGAGGCGCTCGTCGTCCAGGGCCGGGTCCTGGCTCTCAAGGGCCGGCCGCGCGAGGCGCGCGACGCGCTCGAGAAAGC
>WNGG01002588.1_pt1 | contig 20465 bp, 28 predicted proteins | sample 5400661 | NCBI WGS metagenome assembly WNGG01 (sample SAMN13153372, study PRJNA577476) | soil metagenome | isolation source: 100 cm soil or saprolite under Garry oak tree replicate 1 | place: USA:California | collected 2016-06-15
TTCCCCCGAACCAGCGGCGTTCAGGATGTAGTGCCATGCTCACCACGTATCGCACCGCCATCCCACCCCAGTAGAGATAGCTGGACCACTGGAGCAACCGTCCCATAGTCCTGCGCGGCACGACGAAGAATCCGCGGCGTCGCGTGAAATCCGTCGCCACCTTCGCGAGCAAGCAGATGATGAGGATCTGCACGGGAAGCAGGATCGGGTAGGGGATGACTCCGGAGTACCACTGGTTCATCGGTGGCAGAAACGGGACCGCGAACGCGGCCACCAGCGCCTGCCCCGCCACGCGCAGGCAGAATAGAAACAGGAGAAACCAGAGTACAGTCGCGTACATGGGGCGGGCCACAAAAAAAGAAAAACCGGCCGTGTGGGTGCCCACTCAGCCGGTTCGCAATTCGCTCCTCTCAAGGCATAAGCGAGCCGCACGACGTCGCGCCCTGAGGTTCGTAGCATCTGAGCTACGTTCCAATATGCTCGGTGCGGGGTCGGCCGCAAGACTACCCCAGCCCGCGCCGGTCCAGACTCCGGTACTGAATCGCCTCGCTCACGTGCTTCGGCTGAAGGTCGGCCGCCCCTTCGAGGTCCGCCAGGGTGCGGGCGATCTTGAGAATCCGGTGATACGCCCGCGCGGACAGTGCGAGCCGCGTGATCGCCGTGCGCAGCAGCGCGTCGGCGCCGTCCGACACGCGGCAGAAGATGCGGATGTCCCGCGGCGCCATGTGGGCGTTGGCGTAGACGCCCGGCCGGCTCGCGAACCGCTCCCGCTGCACCGCCCGCGCCCGGTCCACCCGCTCCCGCACGGCCTCACTGGACTCGCCGCCCCCCTGGTCCGCAAGCGCGCGGTACTTCACGGCAGGCACCTCGAGATGGATGTCGATGCGGTCGAGCAGCGGTCCCGAGACGCGTGCGAGGTAGCGCTCCACCCCCAGCGGCCCGCAGACACAGTTGTGCTGGGGATCGCCGAAGTACCCGCAGGGGCACGGATTCATCGCCGCAGCGAGCATGAAGCGCGCCGGATAGGTGAGGCTCATGGCGGCGCGGGCGATCGTCACCACGCCGTCCTCCATGGGCTGGCGCAGCACTTCGAGCACGTTCTTGCGGAACTCGGGTAGCTCGTCCAGGAACAGCACGCCGCCGTGCGCCAGGCTCACTTCGCCCGGCCGCGGGTAGGAGCCGCCCCCGATCAGCCCCGCGTCCGAGATCGTGTGATGCGGCGCGCGGAACGGCCGTCGCGCCACGAGCGACTCGCCGACCGGCAGCACGCCCGCCACGGAGTGGATCTTCGTGGTCTCGAGCGCCTCGTCGAGACTCATCTGCGGGAGGATGGTGGGGAGCCGCCGGGCGAGCATCGTCTTGCCGCTGCCCGGCGGGCCGATCATCAACCTTATATTATCTGCAGACCCCTAACGAGAGCCTGGGACATGGTGAAGGCACCGGCAAAGACTAGCCCACCCCCGAAAGCGTACTCCTACATCCGGTGGTCCACACCAGAGCAGAGCAAGGGCGATTCGTCCCGCCGTCAGACGGAAGCCGCTCGACGGTACTGCGAGCAGCACGGCCTGATGCTGGACGACTCGACCTATCGGGATGCCGGCATCTCAGCCTTCAAGGGCAAGAACCTCGAGAGCGGTGCGCTTGGGCAGTTCCTTGAAGCCGCTCGTGCAGGGATCGTCCCTGCCGGCTCTACCCTGTTGATCGAGAAGCTGGACCGTCTCACACGGCTTCCACCACTCAAGGCGCTCAACGTGCTAAGTGCTCTATGCGACCTGGGCATCACGGTCGTGACGCTCGGAGACGGACGGGTTCACACAGCTGAGAGCATCGAGCGCGATCACATGGGGACACTCATGTCGTTCATCCTGCTCATTCGCGGGAGAGAGGAATCCGAGACCAAGAGTGAGCGAGTCGGCGCTGCGTGGCAGGCGAAGCGCGACACCGCCGCAGACAAACCGCTCACGAAGCGCACTCCCGGCTGGATCACGCTCGACCCGAAGAGCGGAAAGTTGAGGCTCATCCCTGAGCGCGCCAAGATCGTGCGACAGATTTTCCAGTTGGCACTCAAGGGCCTTGGCACCTTGGGGATTGCTCGTCGGCTCAACACGACAGGCGTGCGCCCCTTCGGTAAGAGCAAGGCGTGGCAGCGGTCGTACATCGTGAAACTCCTGCGATTCAAGGCGGTCATCGGCATCTACGAAGCGCACCGGCTCGTGGTCGGTCGCCGTCAGTTCGAGAAGGACGTGCCCGACTACTACCCCCGCGTGATCGAGCAAAACGTGTGGAACCGCGTGCAGAACCTCGTGCAGTCTACGTCTCCCCTTCGAGGGCGACATACAGAAGTGAAGAGTCTCTTTGCCGGCTTGGCCCGCTGTCCGAAGTGCGGAGGCACGATGACCCGCGTCTACAAGGGGAAGGCTCCGAAGGGTGGCGTCTACCTCGCGTGCGCCGGAGCGAAAGAGGGTCACGGCTGCGAGTATCGTGCCGTGCGCTATGAGCCTGTTGAAGCTGCGCTGCTGCGTGACGCTAACCGTGTGCTCACCGAGGCCCCATCGGGCGACACGGGGATCGACAAGGTAGTGGCCGACACCGAATCCTTGCTCCTGCACCTGCACGATCAAGCAGAGCATGTGCTCGACGCCATCGCACAGCACGGCATCAGCCCCGCGCTCTCGAAGCGCCTACTAGAAGTCGAGCAGCAGATGGACGCCGCTCGGGAGGAGCATGATGCGCTGCTTCAGCAACAGGCCGATGCCTCTGAGTTGCTGGTGGAGCGGAAGATTGCGGATCTCAAGGCTGTGCTTCGAAAGAAGCCGCTGAATCGAGCAGCGGCGAATGCGCTGTTAAGACAACTGTTCAGCGGCGTGGTCGTGGACTACACAGGCAGGACGCAGGTGCTCACGCTCCATTGGAAGCAAGGCGGCGAGAGTACCGTCGTCTATGGGATGGACGGCGAACGGAAAAACAAGAAAAGGGTCCGAGCTTAAAGCATCCCGCCTGACCTACCATAGGCTACTACTCGTTGGAGGCCGCTTGACTCGCTTGTTCTTGCAGCCCAGGTGTACGAGTGCGGCGGCGATGAGGGCGTTGCTGGCCTTAAGGAAGCGTCCAAACAGAAGTACAACCCGGTCCAGGAGGCGTTGGACTCTCTCTGCGTATTCCTGCTCCGTTTGCTCGCCGTCCCGACACAAGTAGGCCAGAAGGGCAGCGTCCGCAGCGTCAAAGTAGAACTCAAGGTGCGTGAATTCGGAGGCCGTGGCAAGCACAGTTTCACCGTAGGGAAACTTCTTAAGCCCTGCCCTTAGAGGTTCCCGGTCGAAGTGGAAGACCAATTCATTACGAATCTTTGCAAGGTCCCCGGACCGCAGGTCGATTACCTCGGGGTCCGAGAATAGCTTCGCAAATCCGTTCCTGTACGCAGCCGTCTTGCGGAAATACCTGCCCAAGCCCTCCGCCGTGCGCAAGCCTTCGTGCAGGAGTGCGGCCATGAAGAAAAAGGCCGCGAAGCGATCCCTCCGCGCTCTTGGACTCTGGTCCTCCGGTGACACGAGGAATGGTGCATTAGTGAGACTGAGAGAATTGACGATACGGCCGAGCCTAAGAAGCTCAAGAAACGCCGGATTGGCGCGAAGAGATCGCCAGCGGTCAGCAGACACGTAGATGCCTTCGTCGTTCACGGGTTGTACCTCCTTGAGAATTTTGCCCTGCAATTTTCCGAGAGGCAAACGCGTATCCGGCTCCAGGCGATTCCCCCCCCGTGCCCCCCGGTCGCCCGCGTGTCGATTTACCGGGGCCGGCCCCCTGCCCTGTCGATCACCTCCCGCCGCACCTCTCGCACACTAGCCGCACACCTCCACGCGCAACGTCAAGCGACGCGAACGGTTAGACACGTCGTATTGATTGGCAATCAATAGGTAGTCGGGTCTCCAGGTCCGCACATCCCGACATTGTGCGCTTCGAGACCCGCGCAGCTGCACGCTCGCACGTCGCCGGCCTCACGGGCGCCACGTTCCCGCCCGGATCCGGGCCCTTTCGTGTCAGAGAGCACCCTAGGGTATGACTAGCCACGTGCTAGTGTGTGGATAGCCACATGCTAGCACGTTGCTTGCTGTCCGCTCACTACACTTTCGTCGCACTCCGCCCGCAGGTTTAAACCGTAAGCTAACACCGCGTTAACGTGTGGCTAGCCACATCCCGCTACACTTGCCCTGTCGCATGTTGCTAACACTTCGCTCACTAGTTGCAAGCTTCCCCCGCTACAAACGTCGCGTGGCACGTCCCTTGCTCGGCTCACGTTGTGTTAACACATCGTTAGCACACTACGACGGCGGGGGACAACGTGAGCAAGCCGAATGGCGCGGTTATCTACCGTGGCCCGTCTATGATCGACGGCAAGCCGATTGTCGCAGTTGCTACGGGCCTAGCACACGCGAGCGCCAATCCCAAAACGGGGGATATGGTGCAAACCTGGATACTGCGGGAAGACATTCCGCCGCTAGAGGCCGGGAAGACGGGGGAAGACGCGTCAATCTGCGGGGGTTGCAAGCATCGGCCCACAGCCGGCGGAACGTGCTACGTCTCGATTTTCCAGGGCCCGCGTAGCGTCTGGGCCGCGTACAAGCGGGAAAGCTACCCAATCCTGGCCCCTGCAGATGCGGCACAGCTGGTCACGGGCCGGAAGGTTCGCCTAGGGGCCTACGGCGACCCGTGTGCGGTTCCTCTGCAGGTATGGCACGCGTTTATCGCGCTCGCATCGGGCCACACGGGATACACGCACCAATGGCGCGGGCGCTGCGCCGTCGGATTTGAGAGACTCGTACAAGCCTCCGTCGATACCGAACGCGAACACACGGCGGCCCGTGCCAAGGGCTGGGCCACGTTCCGCGTGCGCTCCGAGACGGATCCAATCCTACCGGGGGAATTCGTTTGCCCCGCGAGCGACGAAGGGGGCCACGTCGCGACGTGCCAGACGTGCGGGGCCTGCAACGGGGCCGGCTCTCAGGTTGTCATCGTGGTGCATGGCGCACGGTCAGCCCGCTTTGGACAGGGGGCACAACGCACAAGGGGGGACGAGTGAATCGCGAACGATGGAGCGCCAAGGGCCAGCGGCGCTACGAGTATGCGCCCGGACTAATGGACCGTTGCGACCCGAACATGATTGCCGGCACGCCGCTCGGTATCGCGCCTGGGAGCATCGTGGTCGTGACCAAGCGTATCGGGCGGGCGCTGGTGTGGATTCTGGACGCGAACGGAAACGAGCAAAGCGTGTGGCGGGCGGCGCTGGTGCCGCTCAAGGTCGTGAGACGTGGCAGGCATACCTACTACGCGGAGGCTTGAACGTGAAAATGCTCACGAAGGAAATTCGCAAGCGTCTACCCAAGCTGTACGCGACGGAAGACGTACCGACCGCCGACAAGGTCGTACACGTCAAGTTTTTCCAGCCCTGGGGCTCGTGGACGTGGTACGCGACAGAGGGCGAGCCGGTGAACGCCGACGGGGAATCGCTCAGGGCTGGCGAGCAGGAAGCGGACTTCAAGTTTTTCGGTTTCGTGCAGGGGTTTGAAGGCGAATGGGGCTACTGGCTGCTGTCCGAATTGGAATCGGTACGCGGCCCGTTCGGTCTTCGCATCGAGCGCGACATGTGGTTGAGCCCGGAGAAGGTTTCTCAGATTCAGGCTCTCGCAGAGGGGGTGTGACGTGAAACGCAACCTATGGCTCGTGATCGGCTATCACGACAACGCGGCGCTCGGCTATCCCTACGACCACAAGACGCGGGGCCTGGGTATCCCGCTCGGCGTCTACTCGACAGAAGAGTTAGCCCGCGAGGTCGGGGAAGCCTACGCGAGAGACGAGGAAGGCACCTTCATCGGGCCGCGCTCCTACACCATGCACGGCGTCAAGCTCGACGTGGGTGCGAGCATTCGCGGGCTCGGTGATTGGGTGTTTCAGCCGGCGCTACGCACAGCTGGCTATCCCGCAGTCACACGCGGGAAGGTGCGGCGGTTTGCTGTCGGAGCATAATGCTGGTAAGATGTGAGCACGATACCAACAACCAGGGGGCAGCGTGAAGAGGGAGCGTACACAAATCGGCCCGCGCCTCACAGCGGACGCCATTGAGCTTCTCGCGGCGCTGCAGCGGCACTACGCGGCCCGGTCGGGGCTGCCGGATCCGCTGTCGCAGTCCCAGGCGCTCGAAATCGCGCTGCGCGAGACGGCGAAGCGTGAGGGGCTGAAGCTCAAGGCAGCCAAGTGAAGTTCCTATCCCGCGGAGGACTGACAACCTGACAGGGACGCAGAGGGAATGGTGACGTTTTTACGGGAGGACGACTCCTTGAAGGCCACACGACAGGGCACCCCTAGACGCCCTGCCCCCCGTTCGCCAGACGGGGAGCGATTAACTGGCGGCCCGCTCGGGACGGGATGGAAGGTGTTCCCGCGCAGGAAGGGCCTGCGATGACAACCTAAGAGGGAGACGCGAAGATGACCGCCATTGCAAGCGCGATTCCGACGTCGATCATCGAATCGCCGAAGCTGGAGGAGCTGATTCGGGAAGCGGCGCGCTGCTACGGATACTACAAGCGGATGGAGACGTTGCTGATGACACTCGCACCGGGACGAAGCATGGAGAACGCAGCGGACCCGCGTGATGCGGTGCTCGAAGCGGGATACGAGCGAGGGAAGCGGGACGCGGAGGCAGCCTACCACGAGGCCGTGGCTTACTTACGCAGCCCTAAAGGACACACCTAGAGATCACCGCTCCACGAGGTACGGGAGGCCCCTGGGGGCAGGCAGCTGGCCCTCCGGGGCCTCTGATTCATGCGGCCAGTAAGGACACCTATAAACCGTCTCGGGGAGACTTATGCGGCCAATAAGGACGCCTATAAACCGGCTCGGGGAGACTTATGCAGTCCGTACGGACACTCCAGAAGGCCCCTCGGGATTTACAGGCTAAGTAAGGACACCCGAGGAAGCGCCTGGACGGACTAATGCCCCGGAGAAGGATGCCTATAAACCGCCTCCAGGCTTATTAATGCAGTCCGGTAGGACAACCAGAAACCTCGATTCGAGTGCGGAGTGCAGAATCCTGCATTAATGCGGCCCGGTAGGACAACTCCAGAGAGCAAGGCTGCCGGCGGACTAATGCAGCCCGTTAGGACAACTCCAGAGAGCAGCCGGTTTATGCCGCCCTAAAGGACACTCCAGAAGACCCCTCGGGATTCATGCCTTAGGAAAGAACACCCTTAAACCGTCTCGGGCCTCTGATTCATGCAGTCCTGATGGACACTCCAGAAGACCCCTCGGGACTTACAGGCTCAGTAAGGACACACCCAGAGAGCGTCGGCGGATTAATGCAGCCCTAAAGGACACCCAGAAACCGCCTCAGGCTTATTAAGCCGAGGACTTATGCAGCCAGTAAGGAACACCCAGAAACCAAAACTCGGGCAGGGGTAGCCGAGAACAGCGTAGGAGCTTCCCCCGGCTCTCACGCCGCACTAGCGGTCACCCCTGCCCTTCGATGATGCAGCACCACGCGACGTAACGCGACTGTAACCCCCCATCAGAACAGCACGACCAAGCAACACAGCATAACCCGACTCTCGTTCGAGCCCACGTGCGGCCCGTTCGAGTCGCGTCGAGCACCACACACCTCGGACGAGAGTCGGCCCCGTTGTTTTTTCGTCAGATCACCACTCACCAGTAGGAGATTTTGCATGGCCTTGAAGTTGTCACCCGCGACCGTCGTGCGGTTGCGGAAGCGTTACGCGAGAGGGCGCGTGTCGATGGCCCGTCTCGCACGCGACTATCACATCGACGAGAGTCAGATGGGCAGGATTCTTCGAGGAGATCAGCGAAGACACGTTGCTGGACCGAGAGCGGCCCGTCACCAGATTCACGCGGCCAAGGGACACTTGAATGGCGGCGCGAAGCTCACCAACAAGCAGGTGCGTGCCATTCGCCGCAGGTACGCACGCGGCAGCGTCTCGCAGGTCGCGCTCGCGGAGGCATACGGCGTCACGTCAGTCGCGATCCACTTCATCGTGCGGCGCAAGACGTGGACGCACCTCCAGTAATCCGACTCGACTGGTCGCGGAGAGGCGCTTGCAAGATCTGCCGGCGCGTGAGGGAAGTCTACGCAGCTGAAGACGGCTCGCGCTGCAAGCCACACCTCCCGAGGGGCCGGAGACCGCCCGACGCCATCGCGTGGCTCGCGAGGTTCCGGCACTTGGTCCGCCCCGATTAACCACGACGTACCCAGGTCGCAAACGGCGACCGCTCACATCACAGCAACGGAGTCACACGATGAGCAACGAGACGAACCTCTCCGAGTTGAGCAAGATCGCGTTTGCCGACGAGGGCGAGCTGATCGCAGCAATGTCCGACCCCCGATATTCCTCACCCTACTCGTCGGCCTATCGTGATATGGTCGCTGCAAGGCTCGCGATCAGCGAGGGCGTAGGCACCGACAGCACCTACACCGGAAAGCAGTCCAACGCCGTCTCCATCGGGACCGGCCCGATGCACGAGCAGGCCGATCCCGCGCCCTCCGAGGACGCGACGGTCACGACGCTGATGGGCGGAGCACAACGCGTCACGCAGCCGCAGGGCACGATCTCGCAGCTTGAGCGAGACCGGGGCGAGCTGGATCGGCTCTTGGGTCAGAAGGAGCTTCTCACGGAGGCCATCGCCCAGGAGAAGAAGGCTCAGGGTGTCGAGTAACGACCCGACGCCACGCGAGCGACACCTCGGGGTCAGGGTCAGCCAGAAGACCATCGACTCGCTCTGGCCCCTGCAAGTCTACTTCGGGCTCGGTCGGGCAGAATTGATCGAGCAACTCATCGCTGACGCGGTAGAGGCTATGAAGCGCGAAAACGCGGAGCGCCCGAAGCCGACGCCAATTACACACGTGCCGGTGACGGACGAGGACGATGAGCCGGATGGTGGGTCGCAGCCGACGCTCGACGCGGACGGCCGTTGGCAGCCTTGGTGGAAGACCTGATGCAGTTGTAGTTGGGGGAGGCAGCGAACAGCCGGCCTTGCCAAGCAGTCTGTGGACTCCTTGGGAGACAACTCGCTCACCTCGCTGCTTTCCCTTCCCTCCAGACAACGAGCAAAGGAGACCGAGTGTCGGCATCACGTCAGCGCCCGCTCCCAGGCGGCGCAACGATCACCCTCTCGATCCCGTCAGGCCGGCTTCGGTGGCTGCGCTGCTTGCACCTATTGCCCGACGACACGCCCGACGTGGCGGACCTGCGCGCACAGCGGGAGGAGAGCAAGGACGCGGAGTTGGCGAAGTCCCGAGAAGCGTACGAACGCTTGCGATGGAATGCCCGCTACGAAGCTGCGCTGCAGTTCGCGGCTGACAGGCCGAAGCCTGGGCCGCTGATCCCGAAGGTTCCTCGACTCAGCAGTCTACCGATGGAGGTTCTATGACCTGCCAGTTCTGTGGCAAGGTTCGCTGTGTTCACGGTAGTCCCGAAGACGGACGATACGCGCTCGCTGCGCCGCGCAAGGTCGCGCAGCCGGCGACGGAGGAGGTAGCTCGTCAGCCACTCTCGGGGAGCGCCCTGTTTCAGCTCGTGGGGCTGCGCGATCTCGAATGCCAGATCTGTAGGTACTGCGCTCCGGTCGGCCCCTATCAGGCTGCGCTTCGCTTCCAGCACGGAATGCTCCACGTCAAGGCCGGTCAGGCCGTCGCCCTTCGACGCGGGCTCCCCGCAGGGGCCGTGAGGTTCGAGATCGCGTAGCTCCGCAGCACCGCAGGTCAACCAACTCGAGAACTCAAAACAGAAGAGAGCACACACATGGGTCAGCAAGTAAACCAGAACCCCTCTCGGCCCGGCAAGATTTCCAGCAAGAAGGGGAATCCGTATCGAGGCGATCCCCGCGTCCTGTTCCTGGGGCAGAAATCAGCGGAAGACAAACAACGGATACAGCTCGCGGAAGAATGGGACGCTGCACACCCGGACGGCGTTGACGAGGGCGGCGGCATCGTACCCGCGTGACGCCCGAACTCGAGTACTTCGCGCAGATACCGCTGTCGTTGTTGAATGACACGCGACCAGAAGTCACAGCCTACGTCCGTCTGCTTTACGCAGCGATCCATAGCTACTGCACCTTCGGGACGACGACGGGAGCTTACCCCACGACCGAACAGCTTGCGAAGCGAATGGGCTGCTCGGAGCGACAGGTCAACCGTGCGCGTGAAGTACTACGGGCTCTGGGCTATGCATCGTGGAAGACTGGCAGCAAGCGTCACAACAAGGGGAACCTGTACACGTTGTACCCTGCCGGTGATGGACCTGGAGAAGCGTCTAAAAGTGCCCCACAGGCACGTAATCAGGAGGCGGCGGAGAGGGTTAAAAGTGCCCCACAGGCACTCAGGTTCGTGCCCCACAGGCACTCAGGTTCGTGCCCCACAGGCACTCCACAGAGAGCCAGTAACAGAGAACCAGGAACAGAGACCTATAGGAGTAAATGCTCTCATCCCAACACCGCTCGTTGCTCGAAATGCCTCACTTCAACCGTGGTCTCCAGACCTGTCAGTCCAGCTTCACCAGAGTCTGAATCCGAGGAGAACTTCTAAGGCTCCAAAGACAAAGCCAGCATAGGTCGTTCCCCCTGCTTCGCGGGGAACTCCCCTTCTCTGCTGGTCGAGCTTTTGGTAGTCGCACCTACTCGCTCGCTTCGCTCGCTCGACAAGGTGGTGCCTATAGAGAAGCCTGTCTCTCTCTCTCTCTCTCTCTCTCTGTGTCGGACAGCGAGCGTAGCGAGCACGATTTTCCAGGTAAACCGGTTATAGAACCGGCCCGACCACTCGACCCACAACACGAGGGCATCACATGGACCCCGAAGCATCGTACTACGGCTTCAAGGACGAGTCGGAGGAGGAGAACGCTCCGAAGCCACGCCAGCGGAAGCGGCGTCGGCCTCGTCTGCAGAACCGGGAGAGCATCATCGATGCTGCTCGCGAAGCAGCGGAGGCCGACACGACATGAACGGATCCAGTTCGACCCGACCGTGCGCCACACCCAATTGCAGGCGGCGGGCACGCTCGGATCAGGCCCGGTTCTGCGAGCTGTGTCGCGCTCGGCGGCGACGGCATGGGGACGCAGCTGTCCGCTCGGGTATTTGGCTCAAGGATTTGAGACCGTACATCGTCCGCATACGCCGGCTGATCCGCCGAGGAAACGCCGACAAGGTCGAGCAGGCACTCATCACGCTCCACACGTTCCTCGGAGACTACGTGCGCGACGAGATCGCAGAGCGCGGGAGCCGTTCGCTCCAAGGCCCGCCGCACGAGATGCAGGCGTTGCGTGTGGTCGGTCACGTCCTCGAGGAAGCGAAGCCGCTTGACGTGGGGATCACGCTGGCCGCTGTGTGGCTGATGCGCGCCCGTGAACCCTGGCGCTTCCTGACCGATCAAGTCTTCCGCTTCGATCTTGTGCGGATGTTCCGCAAGCTCGCCTCGATGAGCTTCGGGTCGTACTGGAGTCCCGCCATGAACGCGATCCATCGGACATACCGCGAGCTGAGGCCGGCGACGATTGAGACCATCGCCACGATCCTGATCGATGTGTACGCTCGCTTTGGGTCGCGCATCATCGAGGCCGACGCGCTCGAGCGTGCCAAGCGGAAGGATGCGCGGACGCTGATCGACGAGGGGCTCGCGCCTTGCACGCAGGCCAACCCGACTGTTCTCTAAACTGCGGTTTCGTGTCAAATGCCCGACTGGCCGTCAGGATACGGTCGCAATCCACTTTTGCACACAACGAGTCAAGCCGCGCTGCTCGGGCTTGCAGCCGGGGGGACGGGGGCTTCTGCGCACGGACCTTGCTTCGGGCGTCCCTGTAGTCTCTTAGGGAGTCCAGAGCTTGGTCTTCCATGAGTGCCGGGTGCTCTTGCATGATCGCCTCTGCCAGCACCGAGTCGCGTTTTGCCCACGCTATCCTGGCGCGGCGCACGCCAATCGAGTGGAAAGTGTCGGGATGATACTCGATGTAGTCCACATCCCCATTGGGTTTGTACGAGACGATGATCTTGCCAGACTTAAACGACTCGTTCTTCGACAGATCTACTCCAAACACGGTTGTATCAGGGCGACCAAACGCCTCGTGCACGCGCTTTGCGCTGTAACCGTCAATGACGAACACGCGCGCCCACTCAATGATCGAGTCTTCCGGCGAGAAGTAGTACGTATACTGCGGTGGCACTTGTCCGAACGTGACGTACAACCACCCGTCCACGTTCTTTCCCGTATCTGCGGGCTCCCCGCGAGTCGAGCGAAGTTCCGTAAGAGTCGTCACACCGAGGGTCGCACCCTGAACCTGGTTCTGACCGCCGACGAGGGACGGCAGCAGGGACAACGCGGCAGCCCCACACAGCCCTGCAGCGGGCCAACCCGTGACGAGATGAGTGACTCTCGCCATGCATCCCTTCAGACCGCGCACGTTCTCTGCGCCCATGAGGCCCTCAACACCCCCTTGATGTTGACCGGCGATACCCAGCTAGCTGCGCCTCCTCTTCCGTGCGGAAGTAGATAAGGTTTGCCGGCGACAGGCGGTTCGCCGTACTGCATCCGCGTCGATAATAGGTGTGCCCTCGCGACGAAGCGACCCACGCCATGCTGCTCGTCGGAGCGATTGCTGTCGAGTCGCTGGCGGGCGCGGGGGATGCAGTCGGCGCCGTGGAAGGCGTCCCGACGTGACAGACCTTGTTGGCCGCGATGCAAGTGTTGCCGCAGGGGATCCCCTTCCGGCAGTTCTTCTGACCCTCTGCATTCCCTACAACGAGGAGGCTAAGGCCGAGGAACCCAAAGAATGCGTACCGCATGGCACACCTCCGAGGTGAAACGCCAGCTTACCGTCAGCCTCTCAGGACTTCAGGAACCCCCCACCTTGACTGTCTTAGCGGCGACCGGCGAGAACACGTCGATCACTCAAAGCAATCGTGATGCGGCAGTACGTCGTCCACCAAACCAGACCCAGAGAATCCAGAGTGACAGCCCGACGGCCACGACAATCACGATGTCGAGGCCGAAAACCTGGAACTCACTCCTGCTAAGATCGATTCGGCTCTGGGCCTGTATCGAGTCCAGCATTGCCCGTCGTTGCCTGAGTGCCTGAATCACCTGGGCGTGTCTGCCAGGGTTCACCAATGAGTCGAATGGATTGTGCAACGCGTTCGACGGGTCGTTCAACGAGTCGTTCACACTTCGGAGCCATCCTGCAGTCGAGCTGACCCAATACTTTGCTCCCCTCTCGGCTCTTATCGGTTTGGCGCGAACCAATAGAAGGCCAACCACGCATACGGCACCGACGAGAACGAGGATGCTGACCTGGCCAGGATGGAGGTGACGGATGCGCTCACGGATGTTCGAGAAGTGAACCTCGACTGGCCGCGTCCCACCTTCCGACGCGAACCCGCCGAGAGCCTCCCTTTGAAAGCGTTCCATAGCCGGCGTGAGACGCGTTTCGAGAAGCCAGTAGTTGTCGATCACGCGTTGAAGCATGTCCTCCGCTTCCTGCTTGGCGTCTAGGGTGACGGTGGGGGTTGTCCCCAAGTGCTTCAGTTGGTTTCTGGCTCGATTGGCACGAGTAGCGATGGCCTCGTCTGCGAGGGCTTCCATGAAAAGGTGCTGGTGCATTTCCGCGACAGCCCTTTTAAGGGAACCAAAGGAGTTCTCGACGCCCTTGGCCTCCAGAAGTTTTCCGAAAATCTCCTCGGCAGCGCCAGCGAGGGTGATGACGGAGAAATGTTCCTTGTCCTCGAAGTACAATCGTAGTGCCGTCTCGGCCTGGGCAAGAGCGATAGCCTTCTTATCGTAGGCACGTTCCATTCCCCTGCTCCCTCTCGAGCTGGCTCGAAGCAAAATGTGCGCTTCGGTCGGCCAGGAGAATAGGGCGTTTTTGCGGCGCTGACGGGCGGATTCGCGACACGGAGGGACGGTGCCGCCGGCAGGATGAAGGCGTTGACGTTCCGTTGACCCCTCCAGCACATCGTGGGTGCGACCCTCACCGCGAGAAGCGCGCCCATGGGCATCGTCATCTGGCCCGACTGGTCCTGGCCGTCACCGCCGCTCGATCCGCCCGCGCCAACGCCTGCCCCCGCGTCGCCAGAGCCCCCAGAGGAGCCACCGGTGTCGCATCCAGACCCCTCTGTGTCGCAAAAACGCCCTAGAAGTCATGTCCGCCGCGTCGCATCGTTGCTGGTATGACCCCGCTCATCCGGGAGTTTTCAGCGCAAGGCGATCTCGCAGTCCGACTCGTAGATTGACGGGAAGGTCAGGTTCCCGAAAGGCAATACTCACGGGCCGCGAGGTCGTTATGCTGCTTGAACTCCACCTCAAGAATTTCAAGTCCGTCTCGCTGGCGAACGTACCCTTCGGCACGGTCAACATCTTGATCGGCCTCAACGGGTCCGGTAAGACGAGTCTGGTACAGAGTCTTGCGCTCTTGAAGCAATCGTTGGGGGGTCAAAATCTGAACCTGTCCGGCTCTCTCGTGAACTTGGGCTCCTTCGCCGATGTGATGAGCCGGAAAGCTCCGGAGGGGGATGACCTTGAACTGGGAGTGCGCGGGTCGGTCTCGCTTCCTGAGTGGACCCAGGGCTTCCGAATCGAGAGCCTCCGCGTCACGCACACCGTGGCGTTCTCGCCCGCACAATTGACACGGCTCTTCACGAAGTACCAGATGGACGACACCGAGTGCGTCGCTGAATGGACTCCATTGAGGCAGAAGATCGAGCCAAATACTCTTAGTATAGGCGGGGGACAGTTCCAACTCGGACTCAGCCTGGCAATTGGCAAAGGGCTGCAGGTCGGCTCCCGCTTGCAGACCGGCCAAGTAAAGGACGTTGATTTTGCCAGAGCGAGCATGGCCGCAGACTTGATAACCCAAAGCCCTTCGACCCTTCTCTCTCGGACGTTTTTCGTTCCAGCACTACGCGGGAGCGAGCAACCGACCTATCCACTTGGTGATACACCGAGCGCCGACCTGACAACGTCCGCTGGTTCTTTTCAGCAAGCACAGGCTCTTGCTACGACCTTGGCGTATCGGAGAGATCTAGAGGAGCAGATTGCCGGTTGGATGGAAGAGGTTACTCGCCGCAGAATGCGGACTAGGCTGCTGCCACAAAAGCTAGTATCGCTCGAAACAACAGGAGACTTCGGCCCCGTCAAGATGGTGAACGAAGGCTTCGGCTCAAATCAACTCAGCTACGTCCTTACCCAACTCGCGCTGTTACCAGAAGACTCGTCGCTCGCCATTGAGGAGCCAGAGATACATCTCCATCCAGCGGCCCAAGCGTCTCTCGTCAACCTGCTCGTGCGCGAAATCCTCAAGAGACGCAACCAACTCATCCTAACGACTCACAGCGAGCATGTCCTGTACGCGGTAATGAGACTGATCGCAGATGGCACGCTGAGCCCAGACACGGTCAACGTCTTTCACGTCGAACTAGCGGAAGGAGAGTCCCGGTTCCAAAGGCTTGAAATTGATAGTTCTGGCAGGTCCAAAGGCGGTCTCCCCGGCTTCTTCGATGCGCAAGTCCAAGAGTTCAGGCGATTCATCGAGGCATCCGAGCGCCGCCCGTGAAATACCGGTTCATCATAGACTTGAATGTCGCGTGGTGTGCTCAAACTTTGAAAGACGACAAGGGGCGCGACACGACTGACTGCCTGAAACTTCTCACCGAGATAGTCGGGCGATGCCATAGCATCGTTGTGTGCTTGCGACTACACACACAGTACTCTGATCTCGCAGACGCTCTGAAAGCCGCAGGCGACGCCCAGGGCCCGAGCGTATTTAGTTTGTTCAGCGCTGCGTGGTCAATCGAAGGCAAGTGGAACCACATAACGGAACCGCCAGGACTCGCGAACGAAGAGGCGATTCCCGAGGATGACCGTCCCCTCGTCCGATTGGCGTTGAGTGCTGGCGCGCACCTTGTGACCTGCGACGGCAGACTCAAGACGGCCCTTAAGCAAACTGAAGTCCTGACGAAGGCAGGCCTCAGAGCGCTGGGCGTGCGGGAGGCGCTGGAACTTGTGATGGCGAACTAAGGAGCCCCGCCGGCCTGTGCCCTCACGCAGTTCCGCGATCCGGAAGCGCGCAGGTCTTGAAACAACATGATGAGGATGATGATAGGGTCGCTTAAATCGGAACACGGCCAAACAGACACCCTACCGGAGAGGGTACGCGATGAATATGAGAATGGCGAATATGATCAGAGAAACTCCAAACTGCAGAGCGCACCCGGCGCGCGCTTTTTTACCTACATGCTTACGTGAACCTTCAAAGGTCTCAAACTGAACAACGCCGCCGCCCGTTGTGTTCTCAAACTCGTATTTTTGGAGCCGTCTGAGAGCTCTTGCGGCCTTCCATACAATCAGGAGCCCGAGAGGAAGTAGGAGGACAGCGAGTCCCTGCATGAGGAGTGTCTCAGACTTAGCTGACGAGGGCGTCGGGGAGAAGCCAAGCATTCCTGTGCCTCCTGCTGTGTTAACTGGCCAAAGCTGCGTCGCCTGTCACGCCCCAGCAAGTGAACTGTCCCTTAGGCTGCGCCAGCGCGGATGCGAAGACGATCACCAAGACCACTAGATACCCTTCGTTGGTTGGGGGTCTTGTCAACAACATCATGAGCATATTGGGTCTTGAAGACCCATGATGAACCTGTTGTTGGGTCTGAACCGCATATGGTGAGGACGATGTGTGGAGTTTTGACGCCCTCTTTGGTCAATATCGACGGGCTCGAGCCGGGCTCCTCGGTGTATGACGGAGCGCCGGGCCTTTCACGAAACGGAGGCCCCATGGGCACGAGTGCTCGCTTCCTCCTCGTCGGTGTGCTGCTGGTCGTGTGCAACGCCCCCGCGCACGCACAGGACGCTGGCGCACGCCACGGCTTCTCGCTCGGGCTCGGCTTGGGCTACGGCTCGGCGCGTTTCTCCTGTGACACCTGTAGGAGCAGCCCGCGACTCGGCGGTTGGGCCCTGGCCTTCGATCTGGGTTGGATGCTGAATCCACACCTGCGACTCGGGGCCGGGGGCCATGGTTGGCTGCATGGCTGGAAGGGAGACAACCTCCCAGCGATCGACGCGTGGGTCGCGTCGGTCTCGTACTATCCGCGCATCCGCGGCGGCCCATTCGTCGAGGGGGGAATAGGGCTCTCGCACTACATGTTGGCGAAGGGGACGGGCGACCCGCTTGAGTCCATTTCTAGCGAGTCCTCTCCAGCTGCGGGGACGGGATGGGGGTTCACGCTCGGGGTCGGATGGGAGATTCCGTCGGGCGGGTTCATACGCGTGACCGACGCCTACGGGAACGTGGGGACGCTCCACGGCTCGACCGTAGCCACGGGATGGAAGCAGAACGTGCTCCTACTTGAAGCCGGGGGCCGCCTTCAGCTTCCGTAAGTATTCTACGGACTGACATCGGCGCGTCTCGGTTCGTCGAGGACACCGATCCGGGTCTCACAGAGCGGGGTCTTGTCAATAACATCATAAGCATATTGGGTCTTGAAGACCCATGATGAAAATGTTATGCCCCCCAGCGGCGGCGACCTCGAGCGCGCGCTTCGCGTGCGCCTGCCCCTTCACTTCCCCGAAGTCGACGTCGTGCTTCGCCCGCCCCGCCAGGAGCCCGGCGAGATCCACCCGCGCCTCCGGCAGCTCGGACCTGCCGTCCAGGAAGTCGGCCAGCTCGGCCAGATTGCCGGCGCCCAGCACGCGAACCCCCGAGACGACGCCCGCCTCCGGCAGGTTCTCCCGCGGCAGCACGAGCGCCTCGAGCCCCGCCGTGCGCGCCGCCAGCGCCACCGGCAGCGCGCCGCGTACGGGGCGAATCGCACCCTCGAGCCCCAACTCGCCGAGCACCGCGACCCGCCCGAGCCGCTCGGACGAGATCTGCTCCGTGGCAGCGAGGATGCCCACGGCGATGGGGAGGTCGAACGCCGACCCGTCCTTGCGAATGTCGGCGGGGGCGAGGTTGACAGTGATGCGCTTCAGGGGGAACGTGTAGCCGGTGTTCGCGAGCGCGGCGTATACGCGCTCGCGTCCCTCCTTGACGGCACCCTGCGGCAATCCGACGGTGGCGAAGGTGGGGAGGCCGTTCGCGATGTCGGTTTCGACGTCTACCAGATAGGCGTCGATCCCGAGCACCGCGGCGGAGCGGACGCGAGCGAGCATGGATAGGACGGTATGGCGGCGAGGCGGACACGGGGTAGGCGAAGTTACGCGGCATAGCGCCAAATCCTGCACACATCGGTTGCTGGGAGGGGGAGACACCGCGCACGGCGGGCCCGACCTAGTGCACCCACCCGCTGACACCTAGGTGGATCACGAGCAGGTGTGCTTCCGTGCGACGGGGGCGAATCGTGAACGAGCCATCCGCATTCTGCGTCACGCCGCCCTCCGTCACGTACGTCGCCTCGCCGTTCCGGAGCGCGCGAACCCCGAGATCGAGCGCGACGTTCGACCGCGACGCGCCCAGGGCCACGCGCATCCCACCGCCGATTTCGGTCGCCCACGTCCAATCGTCCCGCAGCGTCGTGGTGAAGCTGCAATCGCACGAGCTCCCGAACTCGGCGTCGGTCGCGAAGTAGGAGAAGCCACCCGCCCCGAAGCCGTACAGCTGGACCCTCCCCGCGCTGATGGCTACCTGCGGTCCGGCGCGCAGCGAGGTGATGTAGGATTTCGTGGTGATGTCCGGAAAGCTCGACCACGTCTCGAAGTCGTGGAACAACACGGAGAGGTCCGCCCGTAGGGCGAGCCCGCCTCGCAGCGCGATCGGCAGGGTACCGTACGCACCGAAGCCCCCCGCGGCCTTCACGAAATCGTGGAACCGTCCTCGCCCCAGCCCCAGCGCCAGGTTCAAGCCGATTTCGGGTCCGCCCCATCGCCGCTCTTGCTGGCCCTCGAGGCGCGATGTCGCGGTTCCCTGAACTGCGATGCCAAGCACCGCGCCGACAAGCACGGTCCGCAGCCCGTTGAAAGCACGAACGGCGACCCGCGGCCCAATCGCTGGGTCGCCGTCGACGTGCCGATCACTGCTCAAGACTGGCCGCACGTGCCCTTCTTTCTCTTCTTCATCTACTGCGCGGTTCGGCACTTGTCAAACCGGATGGCCGTGTTGCCAGGCGCGGTCGCCGGCGGAAGATTCCCGCATGGCCGCGCTGACCTGGGACGACTTCGCGAAGGTCGACATCCGCGTGGGCCGGATCGTCGAGGTCGAGGACTTCCCCAAAGCGCGGAAGCCCGCGTACCAGCTGCGCATCGACTTCGGGGAGCTCGGCGTCAAAAGCTCGAGCGCGCAGATCACGAAGTACTACGAGAAGGGCGATCTCGTGGGGAAGCTCGTCCTGGCGGTGGTGAACTTTCCACCGCGCCAGATCGCGAATTTCTTCTCGGAAGTCCTGACGCTCGGTGTGGTGCTGGGAGACGGGGACATCGTGCTGGTGCACCCCGAGCGGGAGGTCCCGCTGGGAAGTCGGATCGCTTAGCCCCGAACCAGCTTGTCGGCCGTTCCCCCTCTCCGCAACGCGGAGAGGGGGACAGGGGGTGAGGTCGCCCCGTAGCGAGTCTCGACGTAGTCCTCGAGAATCTTTAGGAAGTCGGCCACGATCGAGTCGCCTTTGAGCGTGACCTTGAGCTTCCCATCCACGTACACGGGGGCCTTGGGCTCCTCGAAGGTGCCCGGCAGCGAGATGCCGATGTCCGCGTGCTTCGACTCCCCGGGGCCGTTCACCACGCACCCCATCACCGCGACGCGCAGCGTTTCCACCCCGGGATAGCGCTCGCGCCACGCGGCCATCTGCTCTTTCAGGTGAGTCTGGATGTCTTCGGCCATCTCTTGGAAGAACGTCGAGGTGGTGCGGCCGCATCCCGGACACGCCGAGACCTGGGGCGCGAAGTGCCGCAGGCCCAGCGACTGGAGCACCTGCTGCGCCACCTGCACCTCTTCGGTCCGGTCCCCGCCCGGCCGGGGCGTGAGGGACACCCGGATCGTGTCGCCGATGCCCTCCTGCAACAAGATGGAAAGGCCCGCGGTGCTGGCGATGATTCCCTTCGCGCCCATCCCGGCCTCGGTGAGCCCCAGGTGTAACGGATAGTCGGAGCGCCGGGCCAACCGGCGATATACCTCGACGAGATCTTGCACGCCCGAAACTTTCGCCGACAGGATGATCTGGTCGTGCGGCAGCCCGGCCTCCTCGGCCAGCTCGGCCGACCGCATCGCGCTCGCCAGCATCGCCTCGATCATCACCTCACGCGCGTCGAGCGGATCCGACCGGCGGGCGTTCTCGTCCATCATCTCCGTGAGGAGCTGCTGGTCGAGGCTCCCCCAGTTGACCCCGATGCGGACCGGTTTGCCGTGGCTGAGGGCGACCTCGATGATCGTGCGGAAGTGCTCGTCGCGCCGCTTCGCGCCGACGTTGCCGGGATTGATGCGATACTTGGCGAGCGCGGCCGCGCACTT
>WNGG01002589.1_pt1 | contig 20464 bp, 20 predicted proteins | sample 5400661 | NCBI WGS metagenome assembly WNGG01 (sample SAMN13153372, study PRJNA577476) | soil metagenome | isolation source: 100 cm soil or saprolite under Garry oak tree replicate 1 | place: USA:California | collected 2016-06-15
ACCGTGAGCAGTTCGGGCAGGATGCGCCGGGCCTCGGCTGCTGCTTGTGGCGAAAGCGCCAGCACCATACCCACACCCATGTTCAAGGTGCGATACATTTCCTCGTGCGATACCTGGCCCAGCCGGGCCAGCAAGCGGAAAAGCGGCGGAACATCCCACGCGTCCGTCTCTATCACTGCCTGCACACCTCCGGGCAGGATGCGAGCGATATTCCCCGCGAAGCCGCCCCCGGTGATATGCGCTATGCCCTTGATGGTGTGGCCTCTTTCCGCCAGACGCCGGTGCAGCAGCGTTATCTCCTGTAAATAGCAGCGGTGCGGGCGCAGCAGGGCGTCTACCAATGGCTCGCCGAGCTCGGGGAAAATGGTATCCAGCGCGTAGGGCGCAAAGATACGCCGCGCCAGGGAATAGCCATTGGTATGCAGGCCGCTCGAAGGCAGGCCCAGCAAGACATCGCCTGGACGTATGGCGGTACTGTCGATGATGGCATCCTGCTCGACGATGCCGACAATGGTTCCGGCCAGATCAAAGGCTCCAGGTAAATAAACGCCGGGCATCTCTGCAGTCTCGCCTCCCAGTAATGCGCAACCTACCTCTTTGCAGGCAGCGGTGACGCTGCTTACAATGGAGGCTGCCTGCGACGGGTCGAGCTTCCCCATTGCCAGGTAGTCCATAAAGAAAAGCGGCCTGGCTCCCTGCGTCAACAGGTCATTGACAGAGTGGTTGACGAGATCGCGGCCAATGGTATCAAAGCGCCCGGCCTGGACCGCGATTAAGGTTTTTGTGCCAACGCCGTCGGTCGAGGCCACTAACGCGGGCCTGCGCATTTCCTTGATCGAGGCTGCGTCGAACATACCGGCAAATGCGCCCATGCCTGCCAGCACCCGCGGACCTTGCGTCGCCCGCACCGCCTCTAGCATCAAGGCTTTTGCGCGGTCGGCGGCGGCAATATCAACGCCACTCGCGGTGTAAGAGGCTGCTCCGGAATCAGGGAGTAACCTGGCATCAGGAAATAACCTGGCACCCGCAAGGGGTGGTCCCTCGATAAATCGGGGACCTACTACGCTCTTGTTAGCTTGCAGATACATTGCATGGTGTAGTGCATTTTTAAAAATGATCAAACCGTCCCCCTGCCCGTCTTGTCGACCGCGGCGAAGGGGATGCTGTAGGGCATGGACGTAGCGTTCGGGGTGAGGCATCAACCCGAAGACGTTACCTTGAGCGCTGCAGACGCCTGCGATGTTGCCAGCTGAGCCGTTGGGATTGTCGGGATAGGGAACCTCTTCTATACTGGGAAGATTTGCTCCGGGCGCCTCACCGTGCCGCCTGGCGTAGAGCAGGGGCACCTGCCCGTTCATATGTAATCGTGTCAATTCCTTGTTGTCAGCTAAGACGAACTGGCCCTCTCCATGGGCCACAGGTAACTCGATGGCGTGCTCTATACCTTTAGTAAAGAGGCATGGTCCTGGCTGTACAGATAACGTGACCCAGCGGCACTCGAATTGCGCCGAGGCGTTATCCGTCAGGCTGGCGCCTGGTAGATATTGTGTCGTATTAGAGCAATGGCCTGGCAGCAGGCCTGCACGGACGAGGACCTGGAAGCCGTTGCAGATGCCCAGGACCGGGCGACCCGTGTCGATGAAGCGATGGAGTTGGGGGCCGAGGTGGATGGTCAGATTTTTGGCGAGCAGCGTGCCCGCGCCCAGATCGTCCCCGTAGGAAAAGCCGCCTGGAATAACCAGGAAATCGTAGTCGAGCAGGAGGGCCGGGTCCTGTAAAAGGTGGTTGATGTGCAGGAGATCGGTGGCGAAGCCCACGAGGCGGCAGGCCCGGGCGGTCTCACGGTCGCAGTTGATGCCGGGGGCGCGTAGGACGAGGGCGCGTGGGGTACTCATGCCTCTTCTCCTTTCAAGGCGGGGCTACCTCCATCAGGGGGAACGAGCGGGCGGCCATAAAGGTCCACCTCTACGGGAGGCGAGAGCGGGCGACCATAAAGGCCCTCCCCACCCATCCCCTCCACCCTCGCCCCTACGGGAAGAGTCCCTACGGGAAGCGAGAGAGCTTTCCAGGCCTGTTGCAGGTCTGCTACGGTAAGATCGATCAGTACCTGTTCGCCGCTGCGGATGGTGAAGCGGCCGGTAGATGCTACCACGCCAATATAGGAGATGTCCTGTACGCCGTGGGAGCGCATGTGAGCTTCAAAGGCCTCACGTTGTTCCGGGGCGACCTCAAGCAGGAAGCGCGAGGCAGATTCGCTGAACAGCAATAAGTTGTCGATGAGATTGGCGTGCAAAACAGGTATATCGTGTGGGATCTGCCCCAGGTCTATGTCTATGCCAAGCAGCCCGGCAAGCGACACCTCGGCGGCGGCTACAGCGAGCCCGCCTTCTGAGAGGTCGTGGCAGGCGCGCACCAGCCCCTGGCGTATGGCCGCGCCCAGCGCTTTCATCAAAGCCAGCGCGTAGGGAACGTTCACCTGAGGGACGTTTGTAGCCGGGAAGAGAGCCGGGTCTGCCAGGTACTCGAGGTAGTGCGAGCCGGCCAGCTCGTTGTGTGTTGCGCCGAGCTGGTAAAGCAGGCCGCCCGGGCTCTTGAGCGACATATCGATGGTCTGGGCGGCATCGTCAATGACCCCGACCGCGGAGATGAGCAGCGTGGGGATGACGGGCAGGCGCTGTTCTCCAGCCCGGTACTCGTTGTTCAGGCTGTCCTTGCCGGAGATGAAGGGGGTGCCGAAGCCGAGAGCGGCATCGTGACAGCCTTTGACGGCACGCACGAGCAGCCCCAGCTGCAAGGGGTCCGTGGGGTTGCCCCAGCAAAAATTGTCCAGGATGGCGGCGCGTTCGATATCGCCGCCCACGGCGGTCAGGTTGCGCAGCGCCTCGTCGACGGCGTTCGCTGCCATGGCATAGGGATCGATCTTGCCGTAGAGCGGGTTGATGCCGTTGGATAGCACGATAGCGGCCCTGGAAGGCTCTCCTGGCCCTTCAGGGGGGACGAGCGGGCCTGCCTGTCCCCCGGACAGGGTTCTATAAAGGGCCTCGCCTACGGGAGGTGAGAGTGGGCGACCATAAAGGCCCACCCCGCCACCCCCCGCCACCCTCGCCCCTACGAGAAGGGAGGGAAGGGAAGTTCCTACAGGAGGATGAAGAGCCTCGAAAAAGGGCTGGAGCACGGCCGCGTCGCCGGGTCCATTGCCCGCGGCTCCTACCAAGGGTTTCAGTACGGTCGCTCCCTGCACTTCGTGGTCGTAGCGGCGCACGATCTGTTCTTTGGAGGCGATGGTGGGATGGCGCAGGAGGGCGAGGAGGGCTATTGAACATGTAGGTGCCAGGCCCGCACCCCCAGGGCGGGGGCTTGCCCCCGCCCTGTCTCGAGCGGGCTCTCGTAGCATTCCCAGATCTCCAGCCTGTGGTTGTCTCCAAACGGCCTTTAGCCTCCTGTTGGGTCTGCCGTCGTGCAGAAATGCCATATCTATAGCGGCGACCGATTGGCCATCGTAGGTAACAACCAGGCGGTGATCATTAGTGAAGGTACCGATAACGCTGGGCTCAACCTCTTCGGTGGCACATATTGCCAGTAACGTTTCGAGATGCTCAGGCGGAACGGCTAGTACCATGCGCTCCTGAGCCTCGGAGAGCCAGATTTCCCAGGGGGCCAGCCCCTGGTATTTGAGCGGCGCGTGTGCCAGCTCAACCCGGGCGCCCGTTGCCGCTCCCATCTCGCCGATTGCCGAGGAGAAGCCGCCCGCGCCGCAGTCGGTGATGGCGTGGTAAAGGCGGAGGTCGCGTGCCTGGACGATGACGTCCGCGACTTTTTTCTCGGTGATGGGGGCGCCGATCTGCACCGCGCTTCCGGCCTGCGCATTGATTTCGCTGCTCATCTCGCCGGAGGAAAAGGTCGCGCCGTGGATGCCATCACGCCCGGTGCGGCCGCCGAGCACAACGATATGGTCGCCCGGCCGCGCCTGGTCTGGATGGCCACCGTGCGGGAGTATGCCCAGGCAGCCGCAGAAGACGAGCGGGTTGTAAATATAGCCGGGGTGATAGAGGACGGCGCCGTTAACGGTGGGAATGCCCATCTTATTGCCGTAGTCGCGCACGCCGTTGACGACGCCGCTGGCGATGCGCCGCGGCGTGAGTACTCCGTCTGGCAACTCTTCGACCGCCGTTTCAGGCGGACCGAAGCAGAGGATATCGGTACAGGCAATGGGCTGCGCGGAAACGCCCAGCACGTCGCGGATCACGCCGCCTACGCCGGTGTTTGCCCCGCCAAAGGGTTCGATGGCCGAGGGATGGTTGTGCGTCTCGACTTTGAAGGCGATATCCTGCGAGTCTGTAAAACGTATGATGCCCGCGTTGTCGCTGAAGGCAGATACCACCCAGGTGCGTTTGATTGCCTCCGTTGCGCGCATGATGTACTGTTTGAGCAGGCCTTGAATCGTTTCCTGACGGAGCACGGTACCGTCGCTGTCTACCTCCTGGTAATCGATAGTGGCCTTGAAGGTTTTGTGCGAGCAGTGCTCAGACCAGGTCTGCGCCAGGGTTTCCAGTTCAACGTCGGTGGGTTCGCGCCCGCGTGCCTGGTAATACTGCTGGATGGCGCGCATTTCGTCCAGGTCCAGTGCGAGCATACCCGCTCTGCTGATCTCAAGGAGCTGCTGATCTGTCATGGTGGATAGTGAGATGGAGTGAACAGGTTGAGTGATACGCGTGACATGCGCGGGAGGAGCTGCTGCACCTGGTGCCGGTTGAGTATTGAGCGCGCCGGGTGTGGTGTGCGCGGGCCACAGGGTGTATTGCTGGATGACAGGGTTATAGAGGAGTTCCTCGACGATGGTTCGTACGTCGCTTGCGCTCAAGCGGCCATCCAGTGTATAGCGCTGCCCCGTCTCTACCTGCTCCAGCCCTGTGATGCCCAGCATGTGAGCGCCCGCCAGCACACTTTCAGCCAGTGTATCGGTGACTCCCTGGTGCAAGAATACATCAACGACATGGGAGGACGAATCGCGCGATGACCCGGCGTCGCGCGCCTGCTGGATGACGGGATCAACGAGCAGTTGGCCGGTGAGCTGATCTATGTGAGAGGTTGTGAGGGTTCCTGTTAGGAGGTAGAGGTGTGAGGTGTGAATAGTGAGAGAGGTTGAGTTGGTAGGAAGCGCTGCGAGCGAAGGGAGGCGCGTCAGCGGGATGTGCAGTATTTCGCGGGCAAGCCGCTGAGCCTGCACATCATGCTGCCCGGCGACTGCCCGCACCTCTACTTGATATTTGGTCACACTTCTAATCCTGGGCTAGTGGTACAGGGTACAGGGCGAGGGCAAGCCTCACCCGTACATTTTTACAGATTCCCTACAATAGGGTGGTTTCATTGTAGCATGTTTTTTCGGAGAGTGGCAAATTGTAGCAAGCAAGGCGACCGCAAGGGCCGCCCAATGGGCATCAACCGAAGGGATGGAGAAGCCACGGAGACAGGCAGCAGGGCGAGTGATCCGTAGGGGCGAGTGGGGAGTGGATGGGTGGAGTGGGCCTTTATGGTCACCCGCTGGTGAGACTTCACCTGTGCTTGTCCCTATCGGTTATCCGACGATGGAACAAGGGCTAGGCGGGCGGGGCGAGGCTTGCCCTCGCCCCTACATTTATTTGATGCGTTATGGTATGTCGGGCCACTGGTCGTTGGTGGAATCTGCTTCGCCTAGTGGCTGCAAGGCGAGTATGCAGTGGCCGGTCTGGGTCTGGCAACTGCACTCTATTTCGTTTACCTGCCACGCGTTGTCCAGGTGCAGCAGGTGCAGCATCGCTTCCAGGGAGGCCACCCAGGCGTGGCATGCCGGCTGGGGGCTGCGAACTCGACCGTAAACGTAGAGGTTGCTGTAGTGCACGACGCGGTAGCTGCCGTCGTACCAGCGCTTCCACACGTGTAACTCCTCGCCACGAATCCCGTTCATCTCGCCAGTGAAGGCGTTCAGCACGGCGCCCATCACGCGCTTATCAGGCAGTACTTTGAGCGCCTGCTGTGTGAGCAATGAGGGTACGCGCTTTTCCAGGGAGAGCCGAGTACTACGATTACCCCAGCGGCGTAACTGGTCGACCGGATCGGCAGGTCGCGAGAAGGCTACGGCCTGGTTAAGGCAACTGAGGTACTCAGCCGGGATGGAGCACTCGTCGTCATCGGGCGGCCAGGAGTCCTGGGAACAATAGCTGCCCAGGCCCACGTCCTTCAGCAAGGTGTCCCATTGGGCGGGGTCGATCAGTTCACTGGCTGCTTTGAGCAGTTGGCGAAAGTGGCTGTTGCGCGAACGAAGTTTTTTGGAGACGCGTGGTGACAAGCCTGCAATTGTCAAATCATCCAGGACGAGTGAGTGCAGGGCTGTTTTGAGGCTGCTGCGCGTGCCGGGCAAAACGCGCCAGATGCCATCCAATACCTGCGCCGAGGCAGGCGAGACGACATGGACGGCCGGTGAAGACGGATCGGCAATCAAGGGCGCCTCGTCCGGTACTGGTCTCAGGAGAACGGTGAAGGGAATATCGCGCTTCAGTTCGTAGGCCAACTGCTGTAGCAAGCGGGTGAGGATGTGGCGGTTCTGAGGTAGGGCGATGATGGGGATGTCCTGCCCCTGCTCGCTTAGCATCCATTGGAAGAGGCGCGTGAAGGCAAAACGGCTGCGGTCATCTATGCAGCCGAGTAGGACGGCCTGAGGAAGCGAGGGCTCCTTGAGAAGGCGTCCAAAGGCCTGGAGGGGCGTTTTCGCAATACAGGGACGGTAATCGGCCAGGGTCAGGATACGCGCCAGGCGCTGGGCGCGTTCCTCGTTGGCGTCTACCAGCAAGAGCATAGGATGCATGCTCGCTGGCCTGATATGAGGGATTCTTGCGATCTCCTGGTGAGGAGTCGTGCGTGAAGTTCTGCCAGGCTGCAGAATGAGTTCGTGCAGCCGGGCCGTGAGGGGTTGTGTGATGTTCAGGCGCATGATAGGTCAGCCCTCCTTGCAAGCGCACTATAGAGGCATTAAGAGTTTGTTCTGTGAATATGATGTACTTCCCTATTTTCATTGTATTCGTGAGGCCAAATGTAACAATCAGGCTGTGTTTCAGCGCATGGAGGGGCCTCTTTGCGATTCACGAGCCTCGCAGGGCGACCCTTGCGGTCGCCCCTACCATATACGAGCTTCGCGTTTGCCACAGCGTCATGGTAAACAAGCGACGTGGTGCATATCACCAGCGAGCATCCCTTCTTCACGATCGAGCAAGGGTTTGTGGCGGCAGGCAACCTCAAGCTAGGGATGCATGTGCTGCTGGCCGATGGCAGCGTGGGTGTCATCACCGGGTGGAAGATAGTGCCTGGGACGAAGGTGATGTATAATCTGGAGGTCAGGATCACATCTTCACGGTGGGGCTGGGCAGATTTTTTCCTTTTAGCAGACTCTCCTTCTGTCCATGATGATGTGCTCATTACAGCATTCGGTGAGACGTTGCGATTCTTTTGGTCATTGCGTCTTCAGACGCTTTTCCCAGATAGAAAGTTTGTGGTAGAGGTGGATGAAGGGATAGAAGGAGAAAGAGGATTGGCGATCACTTTCTATCAGGTTGATGTTTAGACTCAGTTCTTATTGCAGAGGCAGGCTACGGTGCCTCCTCGCAATATCTCTACTGCGACAGCAGCCACCCGCACCAGTTGACTGGGCTCTACAGCCTGGGGGCGACCTGCAACAACAAGACCAGGCAGACCTACGGAAGCCTCTATGATGCCTGGGGCAACGTCACCAGCCGCACGGTCAATGGCACCAGCGCTACCCTCTCCTACTATGGGCTCGACCACCTGACCAGGTATGACGCAGGCTCAAACCGCCAGGAACAATACGTCTACGACGCATCGGGAGAACGCGTGCTGCGCCGCTCGACCAGCAGTGGCATCACCAGCATGACCGTCTACGCCTTTGGCCTCGAAGAGCACCTGTACGACGGAACGGGCGTCCACCAGAACCAGAGCGACACCTACTACTATTTGCTCGGTGGCATGCTGGTTGGTGAGTCCGTCGGCACCAACACCAACATGTTCCTCACCGATGCGCTGGGCAGCGTCATTGAGACCATCAGCGCCACGGCCAACGCTGCCTCAGTGCAGGGCAACCAGGTGTACAGTCCCTATGGCTCCTCGCGCTACCAGCAGGGCAGTCTGGATACCACGAAGGGGTTCACCGGGCAATATAACGACGGTGTCACCGGGTTGGACTACTACGGGGCGCGCTACTACGATCCGGTGGTGGGACGGTTCTTGTCAGTAGACACAGTACAGGGGAACATACAGGGGCGAGATCCGTACGCTCATGTCGGCGGTAACCCGGAGACCTTCAGTGATCCCAGCGGGCAGCGCTATGCCCCGCCTCCCGGAGGCGGGAGCAGCAGTCCAAGCCAGCCAGTGGAGTGTTTCACTGGTTTCTGTCATGAAGGAGGAGGCTCTGTCGATACGGGGGGAAAGAACGGGGACCAAAGTGACACTACGACCAATGACACTACGGTGAACCTCAACAATACCACGAACGACGTGACTCAGGCTCAGGACCAGCAGGGGACACAAGCGACAACAGCGGAGCAAGTGAGCCAACTGCAAAGCCAGCTGCATATTGATCCTAATACAGGGCCAGAAATGACAACGTTCGAGGAAACTGTATGGGTTACCAACCTCGTGACCGGAAGTGTGTACCAACATCGTAGCCTTGCGACGAAAGGAGCAGGAACGGTACACTGCTGGCAAGATCCGTTTGCAGAGCAAGGAGGTACCGTCATGGAAGTAGTCTACTACGCAGCTCGGGCCAATCTGCGTCGCTTGATGCGACTGCATCCGCAGTGGACGCACAAGCAGTATGCCCAGGCGGTGGGCATGTCGCAGAGTTGGGTCAAGAAATGGAAGAAGCGTCTGGAGGAGGCAGAGCCAGAAGACGAGCAGGTGCTGCACAGTCGCTCACGGGCACGCAAGCATCCGCCGGAGCGGGTGAGTGAGGGAGTGGTCGACTGTATCCTCCAGATACGAGATGAGCCTCCGGAGGGCTTGCAGCGAACGCCGGGACCCAGGGCGATCCTGTACTATCTGCCCCGCGATCCCGACCTGCAAGCAGAGCGGCTACCACGCTCCAGCCGGACGATCTATCGCATCTTGCAGCAAGCCGGACGCATCGCCCACCAGCTGCCCCACATGCAAGAGGAGCTTTCACGCCCTGCGCCGATGAGCCACTGGCAACTAGATTTCAAGGATGCTGCTACCGTACCCGCTGATCCTGATGGCAAGCGACAGCACATGGTAGAAGTGCTCAATGTCGTCGATGAGGGAACCTCGGTACTCGTCGACGCCCACGTGGGAGCCGACTTCCATGCCGAGACCACCCTGGAGGCGGTGGCCGATCTGTTCGTTCGTCACGGGCTGCCCGAGGCGGTGCGCATGGACCGCGACGTGCGCTTTGTCAGCAGTCCCTCGGGCAGCGATTTCCCTTCGGCTTTAGTACGCTTCTGCCAGTGCCTGGGGGTCGGCGTGCTGAGGTGTGACCCGCATCATCCACAACAAATGGTTTTGTCGAGCGGTATCACAGGACGTTTCAGGAGGAATGCCTAGCGGTGCAACGCCCTCTTACCCTGGAACAGGTGCGGGAGGCCCCGGCGCAGTTTGAGCAGCACTACAACTGGAGCCGTCCGCATCAGGGGCTCAGTTGCGGCAATCGCCCCCCACGTGTGGCCTTTCCGAGCTTACCAGAGCTGCCCGCAGTGCCCGACTTGGTGGACCCGGATCGTTGGCTACGGGTCAACGATGGCCTGCATCTGGTGCGCCTGGTACGCCGCGACGGCACAGTGCGCGTCGATCTGAGGAGCTACTACGTGGGCCGTAGCCTGGCTGGCCAACACGTGGCGCTGCACCTGTCGGCGGCCAAAGCGGTCTTGCTGGTCGTTCATGGCCCCCAGCTGATCAAAACTCTGCCGCTCAAAGGCCTCTGGGACAAGGCCCTGCGCTTTGAGGCGTTCGTGCATCTCATGATGGGCCAGGCCCGCGCTGAGCATCGCTTGCGCACGGCCCAAGAACGCCGCGCTCGTCTGGGTGGGTATGCCTCATCCTAGCGCTACGATGTTGGTACACACTTCCGGTCACGAGGTTGGTAACCCATACAGTTAGCCAAGTCCAGTTTCCATACCTTCTTACTCTACACCATTACACAACTTTCGGGATGGCATCCAAAAGTACGGTGGTCCCAGGAAACTGAAACCCCATTATACTTTCGTTCCCTATACTGAGAGAGATACTAAGGTTGGTAGAGGTATGAGATGATACCTCGCTCATAGGCAAGGCAATTATACAACCAGGCAGTATTAAGCCAACAGTTATCAATGTGCTGAACCATGCATTGCTGAGTCTTCTTGTTGCACTTTCTCTGTATTTTGTGGTGTACTTATCTATACTCATCGCTATTCGCTGGCTCTGACCGTAAGCTTGTAGAGTTTGGAAGAGGAATAATCACTCTATACAATCAGCATGCCCCTGATTGAGGCGCAAGTAGCCTACACGTAGTAATCCTCGTCAGGATGGATAGACATTATGAAATTTGGCAAACAGAGTATCCACGATCTACCGCTCAACGACATTACTTCTCTGGGAGTCATCGCCCAGCAGGTGCAGCAGGAAGCAGAGGCCCGTGGCGAGACCCTGCCTCCACCCGTTCGCCTGCATATCGGCGAGCCCAGTTTTCGTACGCCGGAACATATCAACCAGGCCGCTATCCAGACCTTACAGAGCGAGACGCTCACCTATGGACCAGCCAGCGGCTGGCCCTGGCTGCGCGAACAACTGGCTGCGAAAATAGAGCGTGTCAACGGCTACTCCGTTGGGCCAGAGCATACAGCCATTGCCATGGGCGGCACGGGAGCCATTCAGGCCGCGTTGACCGCAACAGTAGGCGTAGGCGATGAAGTGCTCATTCCCGATCCCCATTGGCCGCAGTATCGCATGCAGCTCGCCTGTTGTGACGCTACTGTCGTGCCCTATCCACTTGATCCACACAACGAATGGTATCCTGATATTACGCATTTGGAAAGGCTAGTAACCCCTCGTACTCGCTTGATGATTATCAACAGCCCGGCTAACCCTACAGGTGCTGTCTTCCCTGCTCAGCTTGTATCCGATCTACTGGATTTTGCCCGCCGTCACGATCTCTACCTCCTATCCGATGAGTGCTACGACGAGATTATCTTCGAGGGCAGGCATGTCAGCCCTGCCACCATGCTCACCCGCCAGGAGTTCGAGTCCGGGCGTTTCATCGGGATCTACACCTTCTCTAAAAGCTATGCTATGACCGGCTGGCGCATCGGTTATGTCGTCACGGGAACACAGCTTATGAAGACCATCATCGACGTACTCAACGCCAGCTATACCAACATCAGCACCCTGGTTCAGCGGGCTGCCGCCGCTGCCCTTACTGGCCCCCAGGCATGCGTGGCCGAGATGCGCAATGCCTATTGCCGCCGCCGCGACCTCGCCATGAACCTGCTCAAGGAATACGGTCGCTATAGCTACACCCCGCATGGCGCGTTCTACGCACTCATTGATGTCACCGGCCCCACCGGAGCGCAGCGTACGGGAAGGCAGTTCGCGCTAGACCTGCTGCAACAGCGCAATGTTGCAGTGGCACCCGGTAGTGGCTTTGGCGAAGTATCTGCCCCCTATGTACGTATTTCGCTGGCAGCTTCTGCAGACGAGATCGAGCGCGGCGTGCGGGAGATTTGCGCGTTTGCAGACCTATAAAGGCAAGTGTGGCAATGTTCCGGGCCTATCGTAGCATGGTAGTAGGTCCCGATTTATCGAGGGACCAGCCCTTGCGGCTGCCATGATCTGCCAAAACCTACTTATAGGCTACCACCCCGTATGCCTCCGGCCTGCGTGCGACCCGCGCAAAACCTGCTTCCTGGAGCCTTCGTAAAACACCCCTGGTTACGCTGCCGCTCGCCTTGCTGTTAGGGTCCCCAACGTAATGGAACAGGCGCCCGCCGCGCTCGAGTATCCTGAAAAGCTGCCGGTAAAACTCGCCCGCATACAGGTCTCCTGCCAGGCTCAACTTTGGTGGATCATGGATGATACGCGCAAAAGACCGGTCTTCAAAGTCCTGCACCACCTCGAAGGCGTCGCCCATCACTTGCTGGATCCTGGGATTATCGAAAAGAGCCTGGGACCAGGGATTGAGCCGGGCCATCTCCTGTGCCCCCAGATCGAGTTCAATCGTGACGACCTGTTGCGCCGTTTTAGCAGCCTCGATAGCGGTATAGCCCAATCCCGTCGCTGTGTCCAGCACACGTCCTACCACTGGCGCAATAGCCGCGATCTTCCTCAAAGTATCCTCGTGGGGATCGATATCTTTGATGCGGTGCATCACAAAGCCGGCAATCAACATACTGGGGGTCTTTTCGGTTGGCATCAGGCTGCACATGCGATTCGTTTGTTCTGAGAACACTTGTATAGGTTTGATGTCGCCATTCTCGACCAGAAAACAATTGACAGAGGATTTGTTGATCTTTTCTATGCTCTGCCAACCCAGTTGCTCCCCATTCGGAAAGAGGACACCTGTGGGTGTGATTTGCGCATTTACCGTTGTGATTCCTAAATCGGGCGAAATCTCCAGGAAATGTTGCCCTTTCTGCCTGGCATCGTATATGCGCTTCGTTTGTACATATGACAGGACGATTGGCCGCGCCATCTGGCTTGCTCCTGTGATTACTTGATCATGCATATTATACAATAGATATGTCGAGGGCCTGCTATGCTTCCCTTGACATTCCAACTGTCTTCAACATACAATTTTTATATATCCATATGGAGATATGGCCGCACAGAGGGTTGTCCAAAGCAAGGAGCAAAAGCTATGACCACCACTTCGAGTGAAGAGGCGCTGCTGGATCGCATACATAAGCAGCAGCTCGTTGAATCTCTAGAGCATATGAGCCCGACCTACCTGGAGGGTATCAAGCGCATTCTCACTGTCTCGGCGGATACCGAGTTAATCAGCGCGCCTGCTTACTACCATGCGGCCGTCCATGCACCTACTCTGAACGCCTTCGGCTCCGCTGTCTCTATCATCCAGGATGAGATGGGACACGCTCATATCGCTTACCGGCTTCTGCGCGATCTGGGTGTCAATACAGAAGAATTGATTTTTGAGCGCGACCCCCGGCACTTCAAATATCCCTATTCCTTTGATGTGCCCCTGGACAGCTGGGTAGAGCTCATTGTTGCCAATGCATTCTACGATCGAGCCGGTTATACCTTGCTCGGCGATGTGTTTCAGACCACGACCTTTGGACCGTGGAAACGTGCCCTTGTGAAGGTCGACAAGGAAGAAACATTTCACCTGCGCCATGGAGAGCAGGGGATGCGCAAGCTCAATGTCGACAATAGCGGCCACGAGCTATTACAGCAGGCTGTGGACTGGATGTTCCTGCTCACCGTCGAGTGGTTTGGCCTCCCCGATGACCTGAAAATGCATGGCGAGCAGCTCGCATACGGCTTCAAGGGCCACAGCAACGACGAATTGCGCCAGATCTGGATGTCTACCGCCGTACCGCTGTGCAATGAGCTTCACATCAAGGTCCCGGCCCACTACGACGAGACACAGAAGAAATATGTGCTCGATTGCCCTTTCCCCGCTCACTTCGATGCCAGGGTAAAGCGCTGGCTGCTTGAGGAAGGGCCCTGTTCGTGGGATGATGTGATGAAGCGCTGGAAGGCACGCGGCCCCAAAAATGATGAGTTTGTCAGTATGGTGCAGCGCGGCAAGAGAGAAATGCTGCGCCTTTTGGAGCAGGCATGACAACGACCTATCCATCTTTACAAACCCATCCTTATAACGATACATCTTGCCCTGCTTTATGGGACGCCTTGCGCGACGTGATGGACCCCGAGATACCGATCAGTGTGGTCGACATGGGCTTGATTGTTGACCTCTCACAATGTGACGGTATAGTAGAGATTAAACTTACGTTTACGGCTATGGGCTGCCCGGCAATGGATTTCATCATGGATGACATTCGTACCCGCCTGCTGCAAGAACCTGGTGTGCGCGAGGTTCATATTGACATCGTGTGGGACCCCGTCTGGACCAAGGCAAGGCTGAGCGAGGAGGGCATTGAGATTATGCGTACGTGGGGGATATCCGCATGAGCATTACCTCTGAAAACGAGAAACCACAGCGTGAGAAACTCAACGAGAGCCGTGTCTGGCAGGTCTATGCCCGCCGTAAATATGATGAGCCCCTGCACGAGATCGGCAACGTAATGGCTGATGATGTCGAACTGGCCAAAGTCTACGCCCGCAGTATCTATGATGAGTTTGGCTGGATCGAAATGGTCCTCGTCCCGCGTGAAACCATTGTAACAGTCATCGCGTCCTGAGAAAGTAATGGGCAAAGGGGGTATCACCATGGGTACACGTATTGACCACGTTGCATTATTTGCTATCTTCTCGTCACTGGCCGATAATAAACAGGCTATCGGACGGCGCTATGCGTACTGGTGCAATGGCGCACCTGCGCTAGAGGCTGCGGTTGCCGCTGCCGCCATGGCCCAGGATGAGATAGGTCATGCCCGCACCCTCTACCCGCTTCTCGACGACTTCACCCAGGCTGGAGCTGATCCACGGCAGGTTGATCCCCAGACTCGCACCCTGTACTACCACCTCGCCTTTCTCGACGAGGACTTTCGCGGCTGGTCCGACTTCGTGGCCACCAATTTTTTACTCGATACTGCTTTAACCACATTTTTCGAGTCGGCACAACGCTCTACCTACGAGCCACTGCGCCAGCGTGCGCGTAAAATCGTGCAGGAGGAACGCATTCACCAGATGCATGGCGAGGGATGGGTTCGCCGCCTTGCCCGGGCAGGGGGCGCAGTACGCGCTGCCCTCACTGCCTCCCTGTATCGCCTCTGGGATGAAACGCTCTGCTGGTTTGGCCCCAACGACGACCCCACCATGCAGCAGCTCTACCGCGAGGACATTATAAATGCCCTTCCCGACGAGCTGCGCAGTCGCTACCTGCACAAAGTCATGCCCACGCTTGTAGGCTTGGAGATAGAAGTCCCTGTGTCCTTCAATGCCGGAACAAAATCCTGGGAACCGGCTCAGCCCCTCCCCTGGCAGAACTGGAACTCCACAGGACGAAGGTTTCAGGAGGCAACACCGTAGTATAGTAGGGATATCCCTTGCGGGTATCCTGGAGCGACTTGCGGGTATCTTGGACTGACCGGGTATTCTGACTTGCGGGTATCCTGGAGAGATCTATGAGATATAATACAAACTGGTCAGAGGCAAAAGCGGTGGTGATCTGCCCATATTGCGGTTCGACCGACACCGAACCCTTTTCCCTGTTCGGCCAGCAGTTGCTGACAATGCAGTACTACTGCAACGCTTGTCGCACACCCTTTGAACGTATTAAGGACGATGATGTTCTCGATGATTATGCAGCACGAAAGGAAGAGCAAGCATGACCACGACCACAGAACGAACCCTGGTAAACTATACTGTTACCGATGGCATTGCCGTCATCGAACTGGCGAACCCCCCGGCTAACACCTATAGTTACGATATGATGCGCCAATTGGACGACACTATTTTGCGGGCGCGTTTCGATGAAGATGTACATGTGCTGGTACTGCGCGGAATGGGTGATAGGTTCTTCTGCGCCGGTGCAGACATTGCCATGCTCAACGCGGTTACCCCCACCTTCAAATATTATTTCTGCCTCCACGCCAACGAAACCCTCTTACGGCTGGAGCAAACGCCCAAGCTGGTAATAGCTGCCCTCAATGGACATACCGTTGGTGGTGGCCTGGAAATTGCTATGGCCTGTGATATCCGCATTGCGCCGCGCAATGCCGGCAAAGTCGGCCTGCCGGAGATCACACTTGGCGTCCTACCTGGCACAGGCGGCACGCAGCGCCTGGCACGGGCCTTGCCCAAGAATAAAGCCATCGAACTCATGACCGAGGGCAAGCTCATCAGCTTTGAGGAGGCGCAGGAATTGGGGCTCGTCAACTACATCTATGAGCCAGAAAACTACTGGGAACAGGTGATGAACTACGCACGTTCCTTCTGCCCACCTAACAAAGCGTCCAGGACCGTCGGACGCATCAAGCGCTCCGTGCAATCAGGTAGTGAAGTAGCCCTCTCCGAGGCGCTGGCTATCGAACGCGAACTACAGCAGCTCTGCTTCCAGAGCGAAGATGCCAAAGAGGGATTGGCTGCTTATGCTGAAAAACGCCCGGGTCACTTTGCTGGTCGCTAGGGCACTACCCGGCTTTATGCCGCTTGAAGAAAGACGAACGCATCTTGCATGTGTTCGTCTTTTCATGCATAATGCTAGTGATATAATCATTCCTGCTCACCGACCTGTTAAAAGCTCAACTTTATCTCATATTCTCAAACAGGCGGGGCTTAGTGTAGGCCAGTTCCTTCGATTGTTATAATAGCGTTATGAATACAAAAGCACAACATATTCACATTCGTCAACGTAACGATATCCTCTGGCTGATCCTGGATCGCCTTCCCCTCAACATTCTGACCATAGATATGCTCGACCAGCTGACAGCAGCCATGCGCGACGCGATCAAGCAAACACCGCGTCTCGTCGTCATCACCGGTGCGGGCGAGCGCGCCTTCTGTGCAGGTGTCGATATCCACGACCACCTGGATGGCCGCGAAATAGAGATGTTACGTGCCGTGCGTGATAACTGTGCAGCGTTCGAAGAACTGCGCACACACAATATCCCCAGTGTAGCGCTTGTCAAAGGTTACGCACTTGGGGGCGGCTGTGAACTGGCTGCGCTTTGCGATACCGTCATTGCTCACGAGCACGCATCCTTTGGCCTGCCCGAGGTGAACCTTGGCGTCCTTCCACCTGTCGCCGCCGTCTATTTCCCCGCGCTCATTGGCTACAATACCACTTTGCGACTCATGCTCACAGGCGAAACGATCAAAGCCGCCGAAGCATTACGCCTGGGCCTGGTTCACCAGGTTCTTCCCTCTCGTCGCTTTCTCCCCGATGCAGAAGAGTTGCTGGTAGTACTGGCCGCGCAAACCTGAGTAACCTGGTACGTTTATTTTACATGAGGTGTGACAGATCTGGTGTTACCAATATGCCCTGGCCTGATCGCTTCCACCTGCATCCTTAGTCAATTGGAACTTTTGCACCTGAAAAAACGTCTTCACATAGGAAGCTCGGAATTATCCGTAGAGCATGCGAAAGAGATTCAAGGAGATATCGTAATGCATACAGTTCACAGCGGCCGCCGACAGATGTTCTGGTTAGCAACCGTGTTCGCCGTCGTGTTTACCTTTGTACTGGCAGCATGCGGATCAAGCACAGGTACAGGACCGGGGGCCAGCCCCAGCCCTACCCCCACGTATACGACGGTAAAAGGTTACGGGACCACCTATGGTTGCCCCAGTGATGTCGTGGTGAACCCCCAACCATCCACACCAAACGTCGTTATCAATGTAACCCAGAGCAACTCTACCATCACTGCCCATTCGGGCAATATCATTGAGGTTCACCTGCCTTTTGGACAAAACTGGCGCGGCCCCAGCGCGTCGCAGGGTGTGCTGGACCTACAAGCGCCCTTTGGCTACGCCTTGAAGGACAAGGGTGTATGCGTCTGGCGCTTCGTCGCACAGGGTACCGGCACGACGAACCTCACTTTTACTGGTAGAGCCATTTGTAAACAAGGTCAAATTTGCCCGCAGTACGTCTTGAAGGTGCCCTTCACCGTTAAGGTGGGCTGAGATCTGCTCTGATCTGCTCCACCTCAATTGGTTTCCTCTTTTGCAAGTCTGACAAGCAGATCAAGCATGAGGAAGCGCCGATCATTCTCCGCTTTTCAAGTGGGAGATGATCGGCGCTTTTTCTGCAATCAGCGCCTCTTAGTTAGTGTTTGATTCTCAGAGCCTTCGCCCGCTCTCGCCGGGTGCTCGCGCGGCTTCGCCGCGCAAAAATGGAGTAGGTGTTGTGGAAAATGCGCGAAGCGCATTTTCCACAACACCTACTCCTTCAGGCGAGCGCCGCAGGCGCGAGCAAGCGATCGTGATGGGAATCAGACACGCTCTTGGAAACCGGTGCTTGACCAGCTAAGCGTAACGTCGCCTGCGCCATGCCCGGAAGGTGAGCAGGTGCCATATTCCTACCAGTATGATAGCACCAATAAGCGCTCTAAGAATAGGGACCCCATAGACCACGATATCACCAATACCCGCGATCACAATGACTTGAGTCATCAACCAGACGCCGACAAGCGCTGCGATGATCGCGCCGACAAAACCGAAAGGTAATCGCCAGCCGACGATGGTTTCTGCAACCAGGCCAACAATGGCTGCAACAATCAGGTAAACGATAAAGTTGAGGCCAAACGTCCAGACGTTATGACCAATAGTGATGGTAATACCATCTGCAAGTACCGTGTGCATTTATATCTCCTTTGCTCAACGAGCTTATCTCTATTTGGATAGACAGGTATAACTATATCAAACATACCTTTAAAGTAACATAAGAGCAAGTCAACAATAAAAGCTCTCAGCATTTTTTCAGGAAATGCCCAGCTTTCTAATCTGAACTATAGAAATACTGCTATCAATCGCTACGTGAAGCTTTTTATATCTTGCTATTCGTGTAAAGAGGGACGCTTCAAAATTAGTAACTCCTCAGGACTCCTCACCACCTGCGGTGGTTCGCAAGAGGTTTTTACTGCGGGCTTGGCAGCCGCAGGCTGCCAAGCCCGCAGTAAAAAAGACGAGAGCCGCCGTAGGCGGCGAGGAAGTGGGCACCTGAGTGGTTACTCTAATTATGGTAAGCACAGGACAAAGGGCCATAGTAGCATCTCCTGCAAGCTGTGGGCTATATGGTAAGCACAGGACAAAGGGCCATAGTAGCATCTCCTGCAAGCTGTGGGCTATAATGAAGCTATAATAAAGTATGAGACCGAATTCATTGGAGGAGTGCCATGCAGAAAGCAAAGCGGTACTTAATCATTGCTGGAATTGTCGTTGCGGTGCTGCTCATCATTGGGATTGTCTTCGCCGCGATCTATAATGCCTGGCTTGTAATACTCTACATCTCGTTAATTATCGTGGCCGCTTTCACATTAGTTGTAGCTGCCTTGCAGATTTACACGATCATTATGCTTATTCGTACAATCTCAACGGTCCGCGATGAGTTGAAACCCTTACTGGCTTCGGTGCAAGAAACGGTGGGCGTGGTGCAGGCCACGGCCAGGTCGGCAGGTCAGACTGCTGCTACTATAGGGACCGCTGCCCGCTTCACGAGCGAGTTTGCCGTCGAGCCGACCGTGCGAGCGGCATCCTTATTGCTGGCAGCTCAACATATGATCCGCGTGTTTCTGGGTAGAGGTCATGCCGGGAGCCGGTTTGACCAGCGCCGCAGGCAGCAAATGGATGCAATATACGGAGGCGAATGATGATGCTCTCTATCCTGGCTAGCGGCCCAACGCCCACATTAGAGCAGGTCCTGGCCCCCTGGGCGCAGATCGCAGCCATCATACTGGTCATTGAGCTGTTCTTCTTCATCTTAATCTGGCTGGCGCTCAATGCGGGTTTCACATTTTTGTCCGGCTGGGTCCGTGAAAAGGCTGAACTGATCAAGAAGTTGCGGCCCGTGGTCGACAGCGTGAACGCGACCACCGAAGCCGCTATCAAAGGCACCCTGCCCGCTGCTGGAGCTAACGATAACAAAATTGTGCGCGCGGTGGCGGAGATACCTGCGCGTGCCAGTTCAATTGAGGAAAAGATCAACCAGGGAAGTGATCGCGTTGCCGGAGCCGTGATTGAATTCCGTGCGCGTACGGCGATGGTACAGGGCATCGTCAAGTCGTTCTTCTTGCCAGGCTTGAATAGGCCCACCACGCGTATGCCTGCGATCAAGAGTCCCGGCCTGAAAATGTTGCTGGAAGAGCATTCGCCAGAGATAACTGTAAAAACAGAGGATGGAAATGTAGCTCTCGCGGCTCCCGAAGCTACGGCAACAACTGTAAGTTCCGCGCAACTGAAAGATCATCCTTCGCGAGATGAAGCGCAAGCGGCAGCTTCCGCGCAATTGAAAGATGCACCTGTTGATTGAGTATACCCGGCAATTTGGACGCTTTCAACGCAACGCACGCCTCTACCTTATCAGCAATGCGTTGAGTGGGGTCTCCGTGGGCATTTTATTGGTGCTCTATAACCTTTACCTGGTTGCGCTGGGCTATGGTACCGACTTTATAGGTGTGATACTTCTGGTGGGAACGCTGGGAGCTGGCCTGGCTATCTTTCCCGCGGGATGGTGCGTTGACCGCTTTGGCGGAAAAGCGATATTGATCTGGTCCAGTCTCCTCATCGGTGTGGCCGGGGTAGGGCTGCTTCTTTTTCGCCAGCCTGTACCCCTGCTGGTCAGTAGTTTCAT
>WNGG01003053.1_pt1 | contig 20462 bp, 16 predicted proteins | sample 5400661 | NCBI WGS metagenome assembly WNGG01 (sample SAMN13153372, study PRJNA577476) | soil metagenome | isolation source: 100 cm soil or saprolite under Garry oak tree replicate 1 | place: USA:California | collected 2016-06-15
AGCTCGATACAAGGCATTGCTTCGAGAATGAGCACTGTTCGAATCAAAGAAGTGGCAAAGCCGGCGAGAGTTTCCACTGCCACGGTATCTCATGTCATCAATAAGACTCACTTGTCAGTGACAGCACCAAACGGAAGGTTCTCAGCGCGATTGAGCGCATCGGGTACACGCCGAACATCCATGCGCGCAACTTGGCTTCCGGCCGGAGCAGGATGCTCGGACTAATCATTTCAGATATTACCAATCCATTTTTTCCAGACCTCGTGAAATCCATTCAGGAGAAAGCCCTTGAATTGGGTTACGACGTAATCGTTCTTAATACGAACTACGACCCCGAGCGCGACACCCGGTACGTTCAGCGTTTGCTCGATTGAGAGTGCGGGGTGTCATGATTCTGACAACGGAGATGAGTCTCTCCGTGATCGAACGTTTCTCTTCGCGCGAAATCCCTGTGGCTTTTCTGGATAGCGGAAAGGTTGGCCCGCATATCAGCAACATACGGATAGACTGCGAAAAGGGCGTTCATGAAGCGGTCGAACATCTCCTGAAACTTGGGCACCGGCAGATTGCTTTCATTAGCGGGCCGGTGCGCTTCAAATCAACACAACTTAGACGGCAGGCCTTCCTCGAAGCGATGAAGAATCATCGAGAGTCTCTGCATACTGAGCCGCTGATTCTCGAAGGGAATTTCAGATTGGAGAGCGGCGAGCAGGTTGTCAGGGAAATGATGACGTTGAACAGCAGGCCAACCGCCATACTTGCCGCCAATGACCTGATGGCTGTGGGAGCCCTGCGTGGACTACGACGAGCCGGCTTGCAAGTTCCCAGGGATGTTTCCGTCATCGGATGTGACGATATCGCGCTTGCTGGGCTGACCGATCCTCAGCTAACTACGATCATGATTCCTCGAACAGCAATCGGGGCTTCAGCGGTTGAGGCTATTACGAACTGGTCCCACTGAAGGTCGTGAAATCAAAATCTCCACTCAACTCACGGTCCGCCAGTCAACAGCGGCAGCACCGCTCTCGAAGTGAGATTCCTGTTTCTGTTCTAGAAGCTGTCCCACAACCCTCCGTTGAGACGATGACGATCATGTTTCTAGATGAAGGCTCGAGGTGGACCTTGTTTCGGATTGGCGCAAGGACGACGCTCACTTTCCTCGGCTCAAGGGTAGAGTTTTCAGTATTCCTCAACGGTAAAGTTCAGAAATTCGAGCTTGAGCCGGGAGACACAAATCGCAGATCGTGGCCACCTGAAGGTTGCCGCGGGCTGAGAGCGGAGAGTCGTCACAAGTTGCGCTTGGGTTGAACAAGACTCGGTTATGGTTTGGCAGAAAACGACGTAGAGAGTCCGCCAGCCACGTCCAGCCTGGGAGCAATGCGCCATCAGAAGAGCTGATTAAACAAACGAATTCTTGATTTTGTTCTTGACAGGGCGAGAGGCGGCGCGAATAATGCACAACCATTGGGAACGTAAGCGCTTACGTCGAGCCCACGTTCCGAGAGTGGAAAACCTTCCTGGAATTCAGCTTTGGGGGACCTTGCGAGGGAGTCCAATCTGCGAGGTGACAAGAATGTTCCGGAAACCAGTGAGTTTTGCAATCTTTCATCTTGGCTTCTTACTTGTCTTTTGTATGGTCACGTTGGCTCTGGCCATCTCCGCGCACGCGCAAATAGGCAATGCGACCTTGGGTGGCACTGTCATGGATCCGTCCGGCGCGGCTGTAGGCGACGCCGAGCTAACTCTGACCAGCAAAGCTACCGGCTTCGAAATGAGAGTGACAACCAACGAGAGAGGCGAATACACCTTTCGCAACGTGACGCCGGGCACATACGATCTGAAGGTCATCAAAGCAGGATTTCAGAACTACATCCAAAAAGACATCGTTTTAACGATCAACCAGTCCGGTCATGCCGATGCCACGTTAAAGGTAGGCGCGACGACTGAGACAGTTACCGTGGAAGGTGAAAATACCCTCATTAACTACGACAACGGAACGTTGCAGGGGGGCATGGATCCTGAGACAGTCAAGGATCTGCCGCTCATCGTATCGGGCAAGCCTCGGTCTTCCGCAAGCTTCGCAGTGCTTCTGCCTGGAGTGTCCACTGGCAGCAGCAATGAGGCATTCAACGCCCGCATCAACGGCGGACTGCAGTCCGGCGACGAGGCGCTTTTGGACGGCGCAACCATGCAGGAAGGCTTTATGAGCCAGAGCGGCATGGTCTCGATCCAGGGCGACTTTCAGATGTCCCCGGACATGGTGCAGGAGGTCAAGGTTCTTACTTCGGCCTATGCTCCTGAATATGGCTCATCGTCGTCGGGCCAGATTACCATGGTGAGCAAATCCGGCGGCAACACCTACCACGGCGCGGCTTTTGAATATGCTCGCAACAAATCATTCAATGCGGCGCCTTGGAATGCAAGTTGCAGCACTCCAGGTTGCGACCGGCGTCCGCCGGATAACGAGCACGACTTCGGGGCAAACGTTGGGGGTCCTATCAAGATTCCGTTCCTTTACCACGGGACTTCCAAGCATCATTCATTCTTCTATTTCGACTGGGAGGCCTTTCATCAAGCGGGCGGCTCGAACGTTCCCACCCTTTCAATCCCTTCGATGCTCGAGCGAGCCGGGGATTTCACGGACTGGCAGGACAGCAAGGGCCAACTGATTCCTGTTTATATGCCCGGCAATGCCAGCGCAGCGTGCCAGGCCGCCGCTGGAGTGGGACCAGGGCAACAATTCCCCGGCAACAAGATCCCTTCGAATTGTTTCAGCCAAATTGCCTTGGCTTACCTAAAGGAACTGCCCCAGCCAACAAACGCTCAGCCGTTCAACAATTACACGCTTTCCAAGCCAGTGCCGGACACATTGGTCTCCAACAGTAATGTTTTCATGACCCGCATTGACCACAGCTATGGGGACAAGGACCATTTCTATTTCTTCTGGTGGCGGCAGTTTACGGGCTACAATACGGCGACGGAGCTCCCGCCGATCATCTCCACGGAGTCACCGACAAGACCGCAGAACTCGCCGATTGCGCGCTTTAACTGGGAACACACGTTCTCTACAACCATGACCAACCACATGACTCTGGGATACCTGAACCGCAATGAGGGCTATGGTTCCGAGCCGCAGATCCTGGATGCCGCGAAAGCCGGAACACTACCGCTGGTGGCGGGAGCAGCGGGGAACAACTCGCTGCCTCAGTTTACTTTCACCACCTTCAATCAGATTTCGAACAGCACTGGGCCCCCAGCGGGGAATGTCACGACTCGTCCGACTTGGGACCTGAACGACACCGCAAACAAAACTCTCGGCCATCATACGATCACCTTTGGTTTTGATTGGCGAAACATCCAAGGCAACGTTCACCAGCACACCAATCAGGCAGGTTCGTATAATTTCAGCGGCTCAGCTACAGCCATACCTAGCCTCAATAGCGGCGCCCCGGTGGCGGATTTCCTGCTCGGAGCCGTCACCGGCGGTTCCGTAGACCGCCGAACGGTCAGCGCTAATTACCCTCGTCAAAAGTCCTGGGCGCTGCACGTCAACGACTCTTGGAAGGTGACCACAAAATTCACCGCGAATTTCGGCGTGCGTTGGGATTACTTTTCGCCTTCGCGGGAAAAATACAATCACCTTTCGTTCTTTGATCCCGCAGGCATGAATCCGGACGGAATACCAGGCAGCTTGGCTTTTGCAGGTAGCGGCTCGGCGTGCCAACCTGCTTGTTACGGAGCGGAATACCCGGAAAAGGCCTGGCGCAAGGGTTTTGCTCCTCGTTTGAGTATCGCCTACGCCTACGACCCGAAGACCGTTGTTCGAGCCGGATACGGCGTTTTCCTTACGCAGGCATTCTACCCAGGTTGGAACGGAGGGATTCAGCTTGACGGGTACAACCTAAGTCAGTCCTTCGGCACGCTCAAAGATCCGACGACAAGTCAAAACGATCCCACTTTCTACCTCGACAACGGAGTCCCGGCGCCCGCGCTGACTCCGCCATTTATCTCGGGTTCCTTCGACAACGGCCACACTAATATCCTTTACCGTCCACTGGATGCCAACAGGCGGTCCTATTCCCAACAATGGAACCTGACCATTGAACGGCAACTTCCACAGAATGTTTTCCTGAGCGTGGCTTATGTAGGAAACAAGGGCTCGCGCTTGCCGTCGAGCTTGAACCCCGTCAACGTTCTGAATCCGTTCGACGCAAAGATTCAGGCGTTTTACGCCAATACAACTCCGATTGATGCTTCGTGCGCTACGGGCAATCCGACACCGGGGGCCAATTGCAGTTACGTGCCCGAGCTAGACGTTCCGTTTACTTCGGACAACCAGACACTCTTCGGAGTGACTCCCCCATACCCTGGCTGGATCGCAGAGCTCAATGCTGCCGGAAATTGTTCTCCGACAGTCGGTCAGGCATTGCTTCCTTTCCCCCAGTTCTGCGACAAACTTCAGGGGCTCAATGAAAATCACGGCAGCTCCATCTACCATTCCTTCCAGTTGAAGTTCGAGAAGCGCTACAGCCAAGGCTTATACATGCTGGTGGCCTATACGAACTCAAAACTCCTCACGAATGCTGCGGACAATACGCAGCGTGACGCTTCCACCTGGAACGCCTCGCAAGGAGTGATCTCGCCTTTCGAAGAGAGGCGGAATCGTTCTCTTGCGCCCGATGACGTTCCGCAGACCCTTTCCGCTGCCTTCGTTTATGAGTTGCCTCTCGGTAGGGGCAAGCGTTATTTGCACGATAACGGCGCTGTTGATCGTTTGGCGGGAGGCTGGCAAATCAGCCCCATTATTCGCTACTCGAAAGGCACGCCACTGTGGATTCGCTCCGATGCTTGCCTAACTTCTTATACTGGACAAGGATGCTTACCGGCACTCATTTCGGGAGCGAACCCTTTCCTGCAGGACCCGAACAGTTTCGATCCTGGGAAAGGGCCACTCCTCAACGTAGCTGCATTCGAACCTCTAACTTCCTTTGAGCCGGCCGGGGCGTGCCGGGGCTGCACAGGCGTGTTTGGATACACGGGTAAAGGTCCGCGCATATTTGGCTTCAGAGGGCCGAACTACAAAAACGTGGACTTTGCCATAACCAAGAACACAAAGCTGAACGAGAGACTCAACTTCATATTCCGCGCGGAGTTTTATAACGCGTTCAACACTCATTTGTTTGTCGATGACAGCAATTTCAACATCGCCGGAAACAACGGTGCGTTCGACTTCCACATTAATTCGCCGAACTTCGGCGGCTGGACGGGCAATGTCAGCGCGCCGCGAAGAATTCAGTTGGGCGCAAGAATCGAATTCTGACAAGCGAACACGCTAATACACCCCAAAACGACCGGCGCCCCGATGATGAGTCGGGGCGCTGTCTTTCTGAGCAAAAGTTTCGAGTGGAACTCACCGAGACAATTTCAGATGACGGATTCAATGGCCTCCGGTTACTGTGGTCCTTGCTCAGTCGCTCGCGCAGCTTGTTCTTCGCTGGCCTTCTTTAGTTGCTGGAAACGTGCAATTTCCGCTTTCGAGAGTGGTTCATTTCCCAGCCGGTGATAGATTCTTCCAAGCAGATAATGCGGTTCGGGATACTCCGGGGCCAGTGCAATGGCAGTTTTAAGGGAGTCGGCGGCCGATTGATATGCCCCTTGCATTTCAAGAACACGGCCAAGTTGATAGTGCGCCTGGGGAAGCTGCGAGTCGTAACCGATTGCCTCGCGAAGATTCTTTTCCGCCTCGGGCAACTGATTTAGTGCAATCAGCGAAATGGCCAAATCCACTTGAGGCCAGGGAGACGGTTTTGGCTGCAGCCGGTTCAGTTCAATGGCGCGGTTATAGTTTTTTACCGCTTCATCAAATTTACCGAGGTAGTCGAAGCAGAGCCCCAAAGTGTCGTAAGCGCGCACCATTTTTGGGTCGAGCGCGATAACTTTCTGCAACCGAGCGACAGCGGAACCGTAGTTCCTCTCATCATAATCTAAACGCGCGAGCCAGTACAAGAAAAGTGGATTCTGCGACTGTGCCGCAGCGAGCTTTTCTAATTCGGGGCGCGCCCAATCCCGCCGGTTGAGCCTGATGCACGCCATTGCCAGCGTGAACCGGCTCCGATCGTCGAGTGGCGCAATGGCTTCGGCTTTTTTCCACGCGATGACGGCGTTCACGTAATGACCATCGAGGAAGAAAACCGCGGCGGCGATAGCAAGCAATTTTGCCGACCGCGGTGACTTCGGATCGCGTTCGGCTTCTTCAACCAAAATCCTTTCGACAGCCGCGTGGTCTCGCGCGTTAATGGCCCTCTCCAGCTCCGTCTGACGTGACGGATCCACCTTCAATTCCGAAAGCTGAAGAGAGAGACTCGATGAAGAGGGATCGTCTTGCTGCAAGGCAAGGGTTTGAGCACCGACGGGCAATATTAGCCACAAGGCAAGCGCAGTCAGCGTGATAACCTACCTCTTTTCTTTCGGTACAGCGCGCCAATCAAGGCGCTGAACCGGCTTTCGCATCCTCAATCTTTGCTTTTAGCTCCGCGGCGGCCTTACTCTGGGGCACAAGTTTCAGTTCTGCGTCAATTTCCGCAAGCGCTTGGTCGTATTTCTTCTGTTCCAGAAGAATTGTGCTAATAGCCAGGTGAACCTCGGGCAGTTTCGGATCTGCCTCCGCGGCACGCTGGAAGGCCACGAGCGCCAAATCGTATTTTTGCTGAGCCAAATACTCTTCCCCAAGACCTTGTTGCAATCGTGGGGACTTCGCGTCAATTCGCGCAATCTGCTGATACGACCAACCGGAAAGCCGCATCCAGGCTTTGCCCATTTGATAAGCGTATTCCGGATCATGCGGCGCCATCTCGATGAGTTTCTGGAGCTGCTGCGCGGCTGAGAGCCAGTTCTCCGAAGCCTCATAAGCCTTCGCCAGCTGGAGACGGGCCTGCGGTTGTTCCGGCATCAATTTGACCGCGCGCTCCAGTTCGTGCACGGCTTCCGTGTGTCTGCCAACTGCAAGCAGGCTGGCTCCGAGCAATAGCCGTGAAGGACCATAAGCTGGCTGGAGGGCCAATGCCTCGTGAAACCTTTGGATGGCTTCCACATGTAAATTGCGCATCTGTGCGATGACGCCCAGGTTGTGATAGACGAGCGGATGCTTAGCTCCATGCTGGAGTGCGTTCGCAAAAATCCTCTCTGCCGTGTCAAGATCGCCTGACTTTAGCGCTTCTATGCCGGGAGCCACCTGGGTTTCCAGCGAAGGTAGCGGATTCTCCTGCGCACAACAGAGAGTTGCCGCGCATAAGAACAGCAGGAGGAGATGGTGGCTAGGCAAGCACTTCAGAGAAACGTTTGGAGGCTGCATGGATCTGATCCAGTTCTTCGCATTCTTATTGATCTGGCAGCGCCGGTCATCCGATCAAAAGCACTCTCAGAACCATATTCCTTGGGCGCTCAAGGGGTGCGCAATCCGCAAATAGTATAAGACAGCGGAGGGCGTGCCCTCATCCAAAGTATTAATCAGCGGACATGGATCGTTGCTCCAAACTTCATAATGCCCTGTGAGAGAATGGACTCGGTGGCCGCTTCTATGCAATCACGCCTGTCGATCCCAGTGATGTCTGTGGCCGTTTTTCTGTTTCCTCTGCTTCTGCGCTCCGCTCATTCACGGCAGATCCAAACTGGCGCCAGAGAGCAGAAAATTCTGCTGATCCAACAGTTGATCCAGGAACACGATCTCCAAAAGGCGCGCCATGCGCTCGCAGAGGCTGCCAACCAGTATCCGGGGGATGCGGGCTTCGACAATCTGCTTGGCATCGTCGAGGCACAGCAAGGCGATTACGTCGCAGCCGAAAAAAGCCTTCGCCGGGCAATTGCGAGAGAACCGAAGTTCACTGGGGCCTATCTTAACCTGGGGAGGCTGTACCAAGAGAACGCCGCCGCAGACCCCCAGGCGGTGCGCAAAGCGCTCGACGTTTATAGGCGCGTGCTCGAATATGACGCGGCAAACACCGAAGCGGCTTATCAGAGTGCCGCTCTTTTGTTACGACAAGGCCGTTATCAGGAATCACTCAATTACGTTTCACGTCTCCCTGCAGAAAACCAGACGAGCGCGCAGACCTTGTCCATTCGTTGCGCCGATTTCGCTGGACTGTCGAACCGCAAGGGCACCGACGACGCAGCTGGGCGGTTAATGGACGCTCCGGACCTTTCCGAGCCGGACGCCCAGCAAGCGTTGTTAGGGCTAATCCTCGGCAAGCGCGACGACCTCATTGTCGCCCTCCTTGAGAATCTGCAAGGCCGGCAGCAACTCGGTTCGGCTTTGCTGGAGTCACTCGGCTTGGCTTACGAACATTTGAACAGGCTGGTAGAAGCGCGCGCCACGCTGGAGAAGTCTTTCGTTGGTGGAAAACCCTCGGTACGCTTGCTACGGGAATTGGCACGAGTTGCCCGGCTCCAAAAAGACCATCAGGGGGCACTTGGCTACTTGGCGCATGCACGGGACCTGGAGCCGGGCAATGCGAGCCTGCATTACTACTTTGGCGTCGTGTGTGCGGATTTGAGCCTTGTTGCAGAAGCGCGAGACTCGTTCGAAAGAGCTGTCAAGCTCGAGCCGGAAAATCCAGATTACAACTACGCAATGGGAGCGGCCTCGGCTTTCCGGCAAGACCCGGCGGAAGGAGTTCCGTACTTCGAGAAGTATCTTAAACTGAGACCGCAGGATCCACGCGGCAAGCTGGCTCTGGGTGCCACACTTTTTCGGGCCAAAGATTACGAGCATGCGCTTCCCTGGTTGAAGCAATCCGCAGGAAACCCCGAAACCGCCACACGGGCTCATTATTATTGGGGGGCGATTGCCTCGGAAGAGGACCGGATGGACGAGGCCTTCATGGAGCTGCAAGAGGCCTTGAAAGCCAAGCCGGATTTTCCGGACGCGCTGGCTGAACTCGGCCGGTGGTATTTAAACCGCAAAGATTACCAACAGTCGGAGAAACAGATCCAACTCGCATTGAGAATTGAGCCGGACCATTATGCCGCGAACTTCTACCTCCTGATGCTCTACACCCGTACGAAAGATTCGAGGCAGGAGGCGCAGGCCAAGCGTTTCGAGGAGCTAAAAAATTTACTGGCAGAAAGAAGTCAGGAATTCCTGCGCATCGTGGAAGTACGGCCACTTGAAACTCCATGAAGACGCACGTTTGGAAATCTGAATTCTCCGTTTTGTCGTCGAGCTTAAGGCGTCTCTTGTTGTCGATTCTTATGGTTGTCATCTCGAGCCGCGCATATGGCCAGTCATCTGCGCTTACGGAATGTACGCGGGCCTTTTATCGCGGGGATTATGCACTGGCTGTTCAATTGGCGGAGAAACATCTGCGTAAGTACCCCAAAGATGTGCCCGTTCGAGTAGCCCTGGCTCGAGCGGAGCTTGCCCAAGGGAAGCCTCTGCAAGCCTTTGAGGAGCTTCGAAGGGCACTCGAATCCGATCCGAGAAGCATTGACGCCCTTTATTATTTGTCTCTTGCTTCCAAAAAGCTTTCACAAAGCGAATATCAGCGGCTATTTTCCATGGCTCCGGATTCCTTCCGTGTACACCAACTCCTCGGGGAAGCGGCTCTGAGTGCCGAAAACCCAACGGAAGCTGAGAGCGAATTCGCCAAGGCCTTGGAAGTGAATCCCCGCTCCGTGGAGGTTACAACGGAGTTAGCCGAGCTGAAGCGGTCCCAGTCGAAATTCGATGAGGCGATCACTTACTACCTGCAGGCAGAGAAGAATGGATCGCTGAATTATGACGTCGCCTATGGGTTGGGGGCCTGCTATACGTACAAACAAGACTATTCTCATGCAATTGAATGGCTAAAGAAGGCTGTAGCTCTGGCTCCAGATGCTGTTGCAGGCCGGTTCGCCCTCGGGAATGCATTGTTTCAGGATGGACAGTTCACGGCGGCTGTCCCCGAATTAAAGGAAGCCTTGCAGCGCGAGCCGCGGATGAAACAGGCGTATTTCCTTTTGGGTCGGGCTTATGCAAAGCTTGGCCGCCAGGAAGAGGCAAGGGCGGCCCTTAAGAAGCTGGACGAACTCAACCGCTCTGAGATACCGGAGCAAGAGAAAAAAACGACCAGAGAGGTCACCCCAAAGCCTGAGCAACTCAGGTAAGTTCCCGGAAGACTTGTTGCCGTCGAATTCTCTTGATCCCAGCTATTTGGAAACTTTCAGCAGCACGACGCCGTGCGTCGGCACTTCAGTCGCATAAGAGTCCTGCGCGGCGCCCAAGTCCTTGTGATCCAAGAGGTCGCGAAGTCTGGCCGAGCTTGGCGCGCCGATCGTTTTGAAATCAAGGGTCATTTTGATTGTGGACTCACTACGATTGAAAAGCCCGACAGCATGACTGCCGTCGGCCAGCGGCTTCCCCCAGATCTCCAGCGGGCCTTCCTGCCAAAAGCGGTGCCCTTGTATTCCCTTTGAGTCCTGATCAACGGCAATCACTTCAGAACTCGTCAGAAGTTCCTTCGTTTCCGCGGACATATCACGGAGATCGTTTCCCGCCAGAAGAGGGGCGGCAAGCAAAGCCCAGAGCGCCATGTGCGTGCGATATTCGGCGCGATTCATATGGCCGTTGCCGATTTCCAGCATGTCCGGATCATTCCAGTGCCCTGGACCAGCAAATTTCTCCAAACCATTCTGTCCAAACCCAATCAAAGACATGCTTTCGTAGCTGTCGCTGATGTCACCCGTGGTCCTCCACAAATTGCCGGTCTTCGGTCCCCAGCGCCACGGTGCTTTCACGCCCCAGTTGCAAATGCTGAACACGATGGAGCGGCCGGATTGCGCCAACGCATCACGGAATTTCGCGTATTGCACCTCGGGGTCGAGACCCTCCGCATTGCACCAGTCGATCTTCACGTAATCGATTCCCCAAGAGGCATACGTTTTGGCGTCTTGCACTTCGTGGTTCAGACTGCCTGGCCGCTTTTCGCAGGTGCCGGTGCCTGCGTCGGTGTAGATCCCCAATTTCAAACCCTTACTGTGCACATAGTCAGCGAGCGCCTTGATGCCGGAGGGAAATCTTTCTGGATCGGCGACAATAGTTCCCTGGGCATCACGACTCACCTGCCAGCAGTCGTCGATGTTCACATATTGATAGCCGGCTGCCTTCATCCCGCTGCTGACCATCGCATCGGCCATTTCGCGAATGAGTTTGTCGCTCACGTTGCAGCCAAACTTGTTCCAACTGTTCCAACCCATCGGCGGAGTCATCGCCAGCGCACCAGCGGCCTGAGGGAACGCGGACGGGGAGAACCAACATGCTGCGTTAAGGAGCAGGAACACCACAAACCGAGTGACGGGGGACGGGCGTGTCATAGGTTAAATCCTCGCAGAAAGTCATACGTAACCGCTTACGTGGAGCCTAGCACGCCTCACGCAAAAGTGCGATGCTATTCCGGCACGACGCAAGCGTTTCGTGGACAGATACGCAAATCTGGAAGATTTGCGGCTGGGAGTTAACGATTGCAAAATTCGCCGGGCGCCTGGGGAACGAAGTGAAGGGGTATGCGAAAAAATATTGTCTACTGGGGTTGTCTGGCGGCCACTTTGCTGTCGTCTTGGTTTTGGCAAAACGCTGCCTCTCAAGAGCGCGAGGAACGCAAGCCTCAAAAACCGGAGTCCGCAGGCGTCGCGACCGGCGCGCCTCACGCTCCGGTGAAAGATGCCATGTCCCGGCCCATCACCGCAGGTGGCTTTGTGGATGGCGCGCCGGTTGTATTCATCGACATCACCAAACATGCGGGCCTCGACAAGTTCCGCCATATTTCGGGAACTCCTGAGAAGGCAACCATCCTGGAGACCCCTGGTTCAGGCGTAGCTTTGCTTGATTATGACAACGACGGCTGGCTAGACATCTATTTGCTAAATGGTTCCACGTTCGCTGCTCTAAAGGGGAAGGAATCGGCCCCGCGAGCCATGTTGCTGCACAATAATCACGACGGCACCTTCACCGACGTTACGGCAAAAGCCGGCGTAACGAATGAGCGATGGGGATTCGGCGTGGCTGTCGGCGATTACGATAATGACGGCTGGCCAGACATCTACATCGCGAATTTTGGAAAAAATCGTCTCTACCACAACAACCACGATGGGACATTTACTGATGTAGCCGAAAAGGCGGGTGTCGCTTTAGGCGGATGGTCCGCGGGGCCAACCTGGGGTGACTACGACCGCGATGGCCTCCTGGATCTGTTCGTTCCCGGCTACGTGAAATTTGATGCGGACCATCCGCCTGTCCTGGGCCAAGCGGGCCTTTCGCCGAGTTTCTGCCAATTCCGTGGGGCGACCTTCATGTGCGGACCGCGGGGACTGCCTGGAGAGAGTGATCACTTGTTCCATAACAATGGTGACGGCACGTTCACGGATGTAAGCAAGAAGGCGGGAGTCGCCGACTCACAGGGCTACTACGGCCTTGCCTCGGTATTTATTGACGAAGATGACGACGGCTGGGTGGATCTGGCTGTGGCCAATGATTCCGTGCCACGATATCTCTATCGCAATCTCCACGACGGCACGTTTGAGGACGTCGGTTATTTGTCCGGTTTCGCTCTGACCAACGAGGGACTGGCACAAGCGTCGATGGGAATCGCCGTGGGAGATTACAACCGAGACGGCAAAGTGGATTTCTTTATCACGACATTCTCGGACGACTACAAGACGCTCTATAGGAATGATGGCGACAACAATTTCTCCGATGTAACGTATCGGGCGGGATTGGGCGGTCCAACAATTCCGTTCCTCGGGTGGGGAACTGGATTTATAGATTTCGATAACGACGGCCTCTTGGACATTTTTGTGGCAAATGGCCACGTCTACCCCTCCGTGGACCAGCGCGACTGGGGTACAACCTGGGCGCAGCGGCCGCAGCTGTTTCGCAATCTCGATGGGACCAAGTTTCAGGAGATTCCGCCTGCGTCAGGGAGCGGCTTGGCCGACGTGATTCCCGCACGCGGTGCGGCGTTCGGGGACCTCTTCAACGACGGCCACACCGATGTTGTCCTGAACAACATGGATTCGGCACCTGTGCTCCTCAGAAACGTCGTGAAGAACGACAACCATTGGCTCACTTTCAAACTGGTTGGCGGAGGGAAGAGTCCGCGGGATGCCATTGGCGCGAAGGTCTTTGTGACGGCCGGAGGTGTTCGCCAGCGCGCTGACTTGATCAGCGGCGGCAGCTACGGATCGAGCTCTGACCAACGCCTTCATTTCGGATTGGGAACGGCCACCAAGGTCGAAAGAGTTGAGATTCATTGGCCGAGCGGCAAGAAGGAAGAAATTGCCGTATCAGGCGTAGACCGAATCCTGACCGTGCTGGAAGGAATGGGAGTCGTTGAGGAGTAGTCTCTACAAGACTCTTTAGGTTATCCCAGGGTTCTTGCTTTGAATGCGTTGTTTCAGCTCCGATCTGTCCGTCGGTTCTCCCTTTGCTGGGGAGCCGCGTATGCCTTTTTCCTTCCCTGTCCAGCGCACTCTCAGACAAAATCAAGCCACACGAGCAGCTTCCCCGACTTTCGTCCACGAAAGGAATTGGCAGGGGAAGGTTTTATAGGCCCACAGGCTTGCGCTAGTTGCCACGCTGAAAAGAGCAGTCTATATTCGCAGACGGCCATGGGACGTGCTTTGCAAAAGCCCGTCGAAAGCGCTGTGCTGCGGACGCATCCCCGAATGACCTTTCGCGCCGGAGGGTTTTCGTACGAGATTGTAAGTGACAGCAGGCAGAGCGTATACCGTGTGACTGACGGAAAGGAAATTCTCGATGAACCGATTCTTTATGCGTTTGGTGATGCGCACGTTGCCCAAACCTACGTATTCCGTCACGGAGGAAAGCTGTTTGAGGGGCGCGTGAGCTACTATGCGGCCATCGATGGATTGGACTGGACTGTCGGGGACGCACTCCATTCTCCGCCAAGCCTGAAGGAGGCGGCGGGGCGGGACATCGACAGCGATGAGGCACGTAACTGCTTCAGTTGTCACGGAACCGCGGCACTGGCAAATGGAAAACTTCAGCTCGATAATCTGATTCCTGGAGTAAGTTGCGAAGCCTGCCATGGGCCCGGAGAAAAGCACGCCACGGCGAAACTCCTCGAAACAGGAGCGGATTCCGTGCTCTTTAATCCAAAGACACTTGACGCGGAGACGTTATCGCAGGAATTCTGCGGCGCATGCCACCGCGGTGTTGATTCGGTCGCGATGATGCCGGACCTCGGCGGCATCAACAACGTCCGCTTCCAGCCCTATCGATTGTTTAACAGCCGCGGACACGACCCCAAGGATCCGCACTTAGCCTGCACCGCGTGCCACGACCCACACTTGAACCTGAATCAGCAGGACGCCGGCAATGACTCCCATTGCAAAATTTGTCATGATCCCGGAACCGCAGCGGCAACGCTGCATGTGAACCGAGACAACTCAGCGGTGGCCAAACGCCCCGGGGCTTCTTCACCCGGCACAAAATGCCCTGTGGCGGACGTTAAATGCGTAACCTGCCACATGCCCAAGGTGGAGGTGCCTCGCTCGCACTTCCAATTTACCGACCATCGTATTCGAATTGTACGGCCGGGCGAGCCATACCCTTATTAAATGGCGCCGAAATCGCTTGATTCCGGAACCCTCAACAATGGTGATGTAGCGGTCGATGGGTAGATCTGTGAAAGTTTCCAGCCGTCCGCGCGGTTTCGGCCAGCGAATCTCGAGCTTGTCGTTGCTCTTCCGTTTGCCAATGCCCAGCACTTCGCGGTTACCTTTTGTCGCGCCAAAAGGGGACTTCAGTAATGTCAAATTGACACCCGAAGAGTCCGTACTTATTTTCCAGAGGAAGTTTCCGTCAACAATTTGTAGAATCCATGATTTAAGGAAATACGAGGTGAATTGTTCAATGAGCAGCCTTGCGCGAAGAGTTGCGTTAGTCGCGATCTTTATGTTTTGTGCGGCGAGAACGATGGCACAGTCGAGCTATGACCTGCGTTCCCCTGACAAGAGAATCGAAATTAGAATTCGTACGGCCAAGGGAGTTCGCTACGATGTGCTTCTAAAAGGAAAAGTGCTTCTCCAGGACTCTGCCCTTTCCATAAACATCGACGACAAAACGTTTGGCGCAGAAGCAAACGTTCTAAGATCAAAAGAGAGCAGCTCCAACCAGGTTTTTGAGCCGGTCGTGCGCCAGAAATCTACAAAGATCCGCGAGAGCTATAATGAGCTGCGCCTTGACATGGAAGGCGGCTATGCCGTTGTTTTTCGCGCCTACAACGAAGGAGCGGCATATCGCTTGGAAACGTCTCTCCCTCAACAACAGGTGAAAGTATACGGAGAAGAAGCGAACTTCAACTTCCCGAGTGATTTCATTGTTTTCTATCCGCAGGAGGACAGCTTCTTCTCGCACAACGAACGTAGATACGTTCCCCAACATTTAAGGGATATCGCTCCCGCATTTATTGCCACTCTTCCTGCGGTGGTGGACGTGGGTGAGGGCGCAAAGGTCGCCATTGCAGAGTCCGACCTGGAAGACTACCCCGGTCTATGGTTGCGGGGCACGAGCGGAAATGGTCTGGCGGCGGTTTTTCCGCCCTATCCCCTGAAAGAAAAACTGGAAAGGGACCGCGATCTCAAAGTTGTAGAAAGCGCGGAGTATATTGCTGTTACGAAAGGAACGCGCACGTTTCCTTGGCGGCTGATTGGGGTGGCGGAAAAGGACGGCGACCTGCTGACCAATCAGCTTGTCTGGCTTACCGCTAAGCCTTCGCAGGTCCAAGACAGCTCCTGGATCAAACCGGGAAAGGTGGCCTGGGACTGGTGGAATGCCAACAACATTTATGGCGTAGATTTCAAAGCCGGCATCAACACGCAGACTTACAAGTACTACATTGATTTCGCCGCGAAATACGGTATTCCGTACGTCATCCTCGACGAAGGCTGGTACAAGCTGGGAAACGTGCTCGAGGTCGTTCCCGAAATCAACATGGAAGAATTGACTGCCTATGCCAAGCAGAAAAACGTCGGCATCATTCTTTGGGTGATCTGGAAGACGCTCGACGATCAGCTTGAGCCTGCGCTCGAACAGTTTGCCAAATGGGGCGTCAAAGGAATTAAGGTCGACTTCATGCAACGAAGTGACCAGCTGTTGATCAACTACTATCATAAAGTCAGCCGCGAAACGGCCAAGCGCAAAATGCTCGTTGACTTTCACGGTAACCAAAAGCCCGCCACCATGACGCGCACCTGGCCGAACCTCATCAACGCGGAAGGGGTGCGAGGCCTCGAATGGAGTAAGTGGAGCGTGGAAACCGAGCCGGAACATAATGTGACGCTCCCGTTTACCCGCATGTTTCTCGGCCCTATGGATTACACGCCGGGAGCGATGCTGAGCGCGCAAAAGGACAGCTTTGCCCCGGTCCACAACCGGCCTATGAGCCTGGGCACGCGCTGCCATCAATTGGCAATGTATGTGGTTTACGATGCCCCATTGCAAATGCTAGCGGACAGTCCATCAAATTATATGCGTGAACCCGAGTCTCTCGATTTCCTGACAGCCGTCCCCACCGAATGGGACGAAACGAAGGTGCTGGATGCAAGAATCGCGGACTACGTGGTGGTAGCTCGAAGAAATGGCCGAGACTGGTATGTCGGTGCAATGACGAACTGGACGCCTAGGGAACTCGAGGTCAATCTTTCCTTCTTGTCCGACGGCAACTTCCAGATGGCTTCGTACCAGGATGGCGTGAATGCCGATCGCATGGGAAGCGACTACAAGCTGCTGCGCACATTGGTTAACAAGACCACGAAATTCAAAATCAAGCTGGCGCCGGGCGGCGGCTGGGCCGCAAGGATAGTTCCGTCGTCGTAGTCTGCTGTTGTCTCAAACGCACCGTTCGAGGCCTGCCTCGTCCAATAGCTTTTTCACGGACCACATTTTCCTCCACGGCTCACGATTCGCTGTCAATTCGCTCGGCGACGCGATTTGCTGAGCGCGTGGCTGCTTCCATGCCCCAGTTCAGATTGTCCGCATAGGCCCCCGCAAAATGAATTCGTTCGTGAGGCTCGAAGAGTGCTGGCCAAAGCCGCATGAGGTCACCTGGAGGATAATTCAGCGTCTCGCAAGCCATGACCCAAGGATCTTTCGACCAGTCGTGTACCAAAGCCAGCTCGATATCTTCGGATTTGCCGGGATAATAGCGGCGAAAACTCTTTAATGCGGCTTCGCCAGTCGTCAAAGCGTCCGCCGTGGAAACAAGTAGGCCCCGCTGCGTTTCCACATCATCCGCCATCCTCCAGATATGATTGAGCGAGCGTTCGTTGAACTCGATGTTTGGGCTGATGTTGTCCTTTTCCCAAAAGCGACTGCGCGATTGAAAGAATGGCCGGGAAGCCGTGTAGTAAGGAACCGTTGCAATTGCATAACGCTTGCTCTCCGGCAAGGCCGGATGCACTGGAATTTGCCGCAGCATCACGGCTGACATGCAACAAACTAAGTATTCGGCTTCCATGGTTTCTTCGTCGCCGGATTCACGATAGTAAACGCGCACAGCGTTCGGGCTGTGCTCGATTTTCGTGATGGGTCTTTCCAGCCGTACGCGGTCGCCGAGCCTCGCCGCAAACGCATCCGTCATCCCCTGGTTTCCGCCTTTTAAGCGGAAAACTCTAGGAGGGAATAGGGGCACCTTCCGCAGTTTCAGAATGGCGGCATGCCACAGCACATGGAGTGCCGACACACCCGAGCCTCCGATATATCTCAGGGCCGCTGCGGAAGCGCCCTGCTGTCTCAGCCATTGGTCCATCGTGATTTGATCTAGATGGTTCAGGCCAGCGTCAAACGGGCGGTACTCGTCGGTGAATTTTTCGAGATAAGGGTCGAAGTACAGCGAAGGCAGCTCCCACCAAGCATGACTCGCCAGGAACTGCACTTCTCGCTGGTTGAAGCCAAGCGCCTTCAGCACGTTTGGGCTTTGCAGGTCGTCCTCGGAATACATTTTTCCTTGCAGCACGCGAAGCATGCGGTTCCGCCGGGGATAGGGGAGTGCCGTCAGGTTGAACTCTCGAACGTATTGCCAGTAACGGTCGTAGCCAGGTTGAGTGAAGTGCTCAGCACCAGCATCTACATAAAGCCCGTCTGCGAGCCCCTCGCGGACAGTGCGCACATGACCTCCGGTTCGCCCCGATGCCTCCAGGACGGTCACGTCGTGGCCTCGCTTCATCAATTCGTAGGCGCACGAAAGCCCGGCAATGCCGGCCCCTCCGACTATGACTTTCCTGGCTCGCCTCGTCTGGCTACCGGTAGGGACCGACGTCAAACCGGTAACAAAAAGCGCGCCGGCTATTTTTAGCGCTTCGCGTCGCGGCACGCCACTCGCTGTATGTCGTGCTTTTGCCTGCAGTTCGGAGGTTTCGTCTGACATGAACATCTGCTCAAAAAGGAATTGATTCCTGTTCTTCAAAGGGCCTCAACGCGCTTCCATCAATGAGAGAGTTCTCCTTGAATCATTAGCTGTGCCATTCTAGCGGGTTTGGACAGTTTTGGGCAGGTCTGCCAGTAAGCTTTGCTGATTTGCCAGGTGGGCCGTAAAGCCTCGGCGTTCATTGCATCTCCCAGCGAAGCCAGACGGATATCACGGACTCTCCTTTCTCTGTTAATCCAGTCACGCATGTAAGGAGAGCACTGGTTGAGCTGTACGCCGTCGAGCTCGCAGGCCACTAAGAAGCACACGACCTCGCGGTCAACGAGTTTGACTTGGTCCAAGTCCAGTATTACCTCGCCAGAAACTCCTCCTTGTTAGGCCGCCGCCGGTATTGGGGTGACTCGGTATCCGAGCTTTTCGGCTTTGGCCTTGAGGCGCTTGATCTGTAACTCTCGGTGTCGAAGCTCGTAGAAGGCTGCTCCTTGGTCCACGTGATCGCGATGGGCGCCCCCAACCTGGTTCGGAATCGACGGAATTGTGCTCCCAGATAGGTTTTGCTTTGCCGCAAGGTGCTGGCCGCCATCTTCAAGGCGATACTGATCGGATTGTTGGTGGGCAGCCGACCTTTGCCAATGACCTTGTTCCCGCTGATGCGATTGTCCGGACACAGCCGCAGCCAGGAAACGAAATGATCTTCGTCTGGCCATTTGCTCATATCCCAGCCGGCTTCGCTAATGATAGTCATCGCGGTCATGACATCGATGCCGTCGATGCGGGTTAGGTCCGTACCGGTCATGCGGAACAACCCTTCGCGCAAGTCGAACTGCGGCTTGTTCGCCCTCTTTTTCTTGAGCCGTCCCTTGCGCTTCTCTTCCGGCAGAGGGGCACCTTGGCTGCGATCCTCTCGCTGCTGGAGATACTGCTTGAGCTGGCGATCGCACTCCGCCATCTGCTTATGGCAGAACTCGTAACCCTCATGCTCCTGCTTCAAGACACTGCCAGTTGCCTTCTAGGCTCTGCGCAATCTGCTCCTCACTCGCCTTCACTCGAGGATCCCGAAACTGAGCCAGCTTATGCGAATCGCGTTCGCCTGCCAGAATGGCCTTGATGATGGCCTGTCCGGTTGCTCCGCTGATATCGGTCAACACATTGGCCAACTGCAGATTCATCTGCGTCAGCGCCTTCTGCATCCGCTGGATGTGCCGGCCGGCACTCTGTACCAGATCATTCCGCTGCCGCCAGTGGGTCCGCATCACGCGAATCTCCGGTGATGGCCGGAACGAATTTCGCAACAGTCCATAGGTGTGTAGCTTCATCAGCCACTGACTCTCCTGTACGTCGCTCTTCCGGCCGGGCAGATTCTTCGTGTCCCGGGCATTCACCAGGTACACCTCCAAACCGGCTTGTTCCAGAATGTCGTATACCGCGACCCAGTACACTCCGGTAGATTGCATGGCAACGGTTCGGATCCTGCATTGCTTCAGCCAGACGGCCATCGCCTTGAGTTCGGCGGTGGTGCACCCGAACTCCCGTACCGATTGGCTGTCTCGGCTCGGCGGTACCGCCACGTAGTGGGATTCGTTGCCGATATCAATGCCACCAGCGTCGGGATGTATCACTTCTAGGCTGAGGTCTTCGTTCTGCATCTTCCGCATCATCTCCCGCCGTTGCTTGCGGTTCATCTCGTGCCAATGGTGCTGCGTTGGATGGTTGGTTGCTCTTTTGTTTTGCTCCTCTGGCTTGGATTTCATGCTAACCTTCCTGTGTCGAATTCAACTTGGCTCGGCCCGGTTGGCGAAAACTACACAATCTCGCCAGCGGGGTCGGGCCGTTCTCCTTTTCAGGACAACGCCCGCCGCCATCTACACAATCGCCAGAACCGGAGCCATGCTCCTCATCGGGCAGGAACGCTCCAGGGAAAATGCGGCCTTAGCTGCTGAACCAAGTTGTGCCTTGGATTTTAGTTGGGCCACACCCTAACTGGCGAGCTCTCGGAAGGAGTTTCAGGCTCATACAACCAGCGCGAAGCGCTGGCCGCTGCTC
>WNGG01002592.1_pt1 | contig 20455 bp, 15 predicted proteins | sample 5400661 | NCBI WGS metagenome assembly WNGG01 (sample SAMN13153372, study PRJNA577476) | soil metagenome | isolation source: 100 cm soil or saprolite under Garry oak tree replicate 1 | place: USA:California | collected 2016-06-15
CTGTCAGCGTGATCCGAACGTGAGATGCGTCCTTGTCCGTTGCGTTCCAAACCCGGCTGACCGTCTCAAATCCTCGCGCCCGAACTGTCAGCATCGCGGCGGCGCCCTGGGCTTCGATCACAAAGCGACCGCGGTCGTCGCTCATCTGAGTGATTGTGTTCAGCTTGCCGGCGAACGTCACTTCTGCCCCGGCGATTGTCGCGCCGTTTTGATCGGCGACTGTCCCTTCAATCTTCAGAGTCTGCGAAGCGGCAGTCACGTGAAGAGCAAGCGTAACGCAAATGACCAAAAGCGCTGCTTTGAGGTTTTTCATCGAATCCATCCGAGAGAGTTGACAGAAATTGTTGCTACGGCAGCGCGAACGCCACGACGTGGTCGCCCTTTTTCGTTCCCAACTTGCCGTGTCCGCCCGCGCAGATTACCAGATACTGTTTACCGCCAACTTCGTAAGTCATCGGCGCAGCTTGTGCACTTGCCGGAAGCTCGCCCTTCCAAATCTCTTTGCCGGTTTCGACGTCGAACGCGCGCAAGTAGTTGTCCATAGCGGCTGCGATGAAGACTAATCCACCGGCGGTGACAACCGAACCGCCCAGATTTATCGATCCCCAGTTCCTGGACTCCGCAAAAAGCGCAAGCTGCGGGATCGTTCCAAGCGGCACTTCCCAACGCACAGCGCCCGTCGCCAGATCCACCGCGGTGAGAGCGCCCCATGGAGGCGAATTGCACGGCGCGCCGCTCGGTCCGCGCAGATGCTCACGATACATACCGTAGGGCGTTCCCCTTTGAGGCCCGAACTCACCGGTCATCCTGTTGCCCGCGGACGTGGATCTCAGGTTCGCGTATTCGTCTCGCGGGATGAGCTTGACCAAAGTGGCGATCCGGTTGGTGCTCGCGATCAATAGCCCGTGCCTGGGGTCATAAGACATGCCGCTCCAGTTCATCCCGCCTATGTTGCCTGGAAAGATGACTGTGCCTTCGAGGCTCGGCGGAGTGAACAGACCTTCAGAGCGCGCATTCTCAATGAGCTTGCGACAAGCTTCGCGATCTTCAGGCGTCAAACCCCAGGCGTCCTGGGCAGTCAGCTTCTGCGGAACAATCGCGGCCGGGAGCCTCGGGAAAGGCTGAGTCGGCGACGCTTCTTCTCCGGGAACTGTGCTTCGCGGGACCGGGCGTTCTTCGACAGGGAACAACGGCTTGCCGGTCTCGCGATCAAGCACGAAGATGTGGCCGATTTTTGTTCCGGCCGCCACCGCGGGAATGTCTCGGCCGCTTCGCTTCACGGTGATCAGAATCGGCTGTGAAGCGACGTCGTAATCCCACAAGTCGTGATGCACGACTTGGAAGTGCCAGATGACTTTGCCGGTGGCGGCTCGCAACGCGACTACAGAATTGGCGTAGTCGTTACTACCTTTGCGCTCGCCGCCGTAGAAGTCCGGGCTCGGGCTGCTGGTGGGAACGAAGACGAGACCGCGCTGAGGATCAACCGAAATGATAGACCACGCGTTGGCTGCGCCAGTTTGAGTCGCACTGTCTCCCGACCAGGTCTTTCGCGCGGGGTCGTCGGCTCGTTTCGGTATCGGGTCCCAACTCCACGCGACTTTGCCGGTTCGTGCGTCGTAGGCCCGCACGACCCCTCGCTCGAGCTCAACGCCGCGATTGTCGCCGATGGCCGAACCGACGATTATCAAGTCGCCGATGACCGCCGGCGGAGAGGTAACTTCATAGTTGCTTCGGTTGACCAATCTAACGTCGTGCGTCAGATCAACCTGTCCGCCTTCACCGAAATCATTGCACAGAGCGCCAGTCGACGCGTCGAGAGCTATGAGACGCGCATCGATCGTGGCGACGTAAATGCGCCGCTTTCCCGTCCTGCGATCCGCCCAGCTCGAAACTCCACGACAGGTGACTTCCGAGTAACCCGTCATCAGATCGACTTTCGGGTCGTAGCTCCAGCGCTCGGTTCCCTTCTCCGGATCGAGGGCAATCACGCGATTGAAGGGGGTGCTCAGGTAGAGTACGCCGTCTACGACGATCGGTGTGGCTTCGAATGCGGCGTTGCCCACGGACCGGCCTTTTACGCCAGCGGCTCCGGTCCGATAAGTCCAAGCGACTTTCAGGTTCTTGACGTTGTCGCGGTTGATCTGCGAAAGCGGCGAGTAGCGCGAGCCTCCTGGATCGCGCCCATAGGCCGGCCATTCAGCGTCACGGGTTGGGTGATCCTTTGCGGCGACGAGATTCAAGTTGAGCAATAAGCAAGCTGCGATGATGACCGCGCTGCCGGTTCCAGGCGACTTGGAGAATAATCGTACTTGCAATCTTCGATTCCTCGTCGGTGAGATCTCCATTCGCCGCTGCATCGGATCGAGTATCGCCGATTCGCAAGCGATGAGCAAATGCGCCGAACGAACCTTTAACGCGGAGGACGAGTTGCGCTGAGAAACCAGCAAAATGCTCCACTGCGAAGCAAAGCCCACCACAACTTCTTATCTTCTTGCGAGGATTTGAATCAAGAGGCCAATCCCGTAGGGATTGAATCTTTGTAGCACTCTTTGGACATTAAGTTCCAATCCCAACGGGATTGCATCTCACAGCCCAAGGTTGCTGTACTCGGCTACCTTGGGACGCTAGTTTGCAATTGGTCCGCAACCCCAACGTGGGTTGCGACCTCAGGCGACTCGAATGATAAGAAACGAAAAACGTAGGGCCGCTGTGTTGACTGACAGCGTAGGACGCAACCCTGTCAGGGTTGCTGGAAATCTCCACAACGCGTTCCCAAGGTAGCCGAGTACCGCAACCTTGGGCTGAGAGGTTCAACCCCTTCGGGGTTGCTTCTGCCATCACCATCGACCGACGCGATATGACAGCTTGTCCTGCTCACTTGCTCTTCGAGTAGCTCACCCGCCAGATCTTGTTTCCGCCGTCGTCGGTGATCAACATCGATCCATCCTTCAGCACCAACAAGCCAACAGGACGACCCCATACCTCAGCTTTGTCCTCGCCGAGCATCCATCCGACCACGAAGTCATCGTAGCCGCCCAGCGGTTTTCCGTTCTTGAACTTTATGCGAATAATGTTGTAGCCGGTGCGCTTGTTACGATTCCATGAGCCGTGACACGCAACGAACGCGTCTCCCTGATAATCGGACGGAAACAACTTGCCGTCGTAGAAGACCATGCCCAGCACCGCTGAGTGAGCCTGAATCAACACATCCGGCACAATTGCTTTCGAGACCAAATCAGGCCGTTCGCCTTTACGACGCGGGTCTTCGTGTTGACCGATGTAGGCATATGGCCAGCCGTAGAACGCGCCTTCTTTGACGGCTGTCACGTATTCAGGAACGAGATCGTCGCCGATGAGGTCGCGCTCCTCGACTGCGGCCCAGAGTTGCTTGGTAGTAGGATTGAAGGCGAGCCCGACAGGATTGCGAGTGCCGCTGGCATAAATGCGCTGACCACTGCCGTCGGGATTCATCTCTGATATCGCCGCGCGCATTGGAGGGTCTCCGGCATCGACGTTTGACGATGAGCCGGCGGCGAGATACAACTTCGTGCCAGCCGGGTTGAAGATTACGTTTCGAGTCGAGTGTCCGCGAGGCCCGCTAGGAATATCGAGCAGCTTCTCGGGAGCGCCTTCCGCCTTTGTCTGGCCGGGCTTGTACTTGAATCGCACTAAAGCGTCGGTGTTGCCAACGTAAAGATAATCCTTCCAGAATGCCATTCCGAACGGCCGCGTGAGCCCGGTCGCGAAAACGAATCGTTCATCGACGCGCCCGTCGCCGTTTGAATCGCGCAATATCGATATACGCCCGGGCTGAGACTCGGCTACGAACACATCACCATTCGGTGCAAGCGCCAGTTGCCGCGGATTCTGAAGCTCCCCTTCGGCAAACACGCTAATCTGGAAGCCCGCCGGCAACGTGAGCTGCGCGCCCTCAGGTTTAGGGACTACGCGGGACTGGTTGCGCGGTCCGTTCTGCACTTCTGGAGGCGGCAAGTCCGCGACCTTTATGTCGTAGTGACGCAGCGCGCTGACTGACGCTGACTTCAACTGCGACGCGGCGCAGGAGAAGCCGACCAGCACAAAGAGACCGACCGCGAGAACGTGAGCGAAGTCTCGCTTGAAAAATCCGGCAATTCTATTGAATCTCATTCTTCCCTCCCGAGCGATGGCTGAAATCGTGAACCATTTTCCCACAAACAAACGCAAAGCAAAAACGATTGTGAAGGCGTATAATAGCGCGTGCGGCACGAGATGGACCTGAGTCGGGGACGAATGCCGGTTCTGTCATTAACACCTCAATTCATTGTGGTGTTGAAGTAGCGTCAAGTTCACCCTAACCTGTTTCAAGGTTTAGCGATCAATAAGTAAGCGGTTTACACGGTTCCGCATCGCCCGGCTCGCCTGTCACCCAACTGAAGTTGTGTGTTAAGCCAAAGGGAATAATGATGACAGAGAAAACAGCCGAGTTCGGTCTGTCCACTATCGGGCAGATTTCAGTCAACGTTCATGACGTCAAAGAAGCGATTGACTTTTATCGCGACAAGCTCGGGATGAAGTTTCTCTTCGAAGTCCCGAACATGGCCTTTTTCGATTGCGACGGCGTCAGGTTGATGCTTGCGCTTCCGGACCGACCCGAGTTCGACCACCCCAGCTCGATCATCTACTTCAAGGTTCCCGACATCCAGCGCGCCTATGACGAGCTGAGCGCTCGCGGAGTGAGATTCGAGAGCAAGCCGAGTCTAATCGCGCGTCTGTCGGACCACGATCTGTGGTTGGTTGATTTCCGCGATGTCGATAACAATTTGCTGGCGCTGATGAGCGAAATGCCGCGAGCCTGATCAATGACCGTCGTCGCCCGGCTGGAGCTTGAAGAAAACTTCAAGCGTGACCTGGTATTCAATCTTGCCGTCGCGGACTGCGCCGCGCTGCTCGCGCACTTCGAACCAACGCAGTTCCTGAATAGTTTGCTTTGCGCGTTCGATTGCGACCTCGATAGCCTTGCTGAAGCTTTCATTCGACGTTCCCGCGATGGTGATGCCTTTGAAAACATCGTCTGCCATTGCTCACCTCTACTTAAGATTGAACTCGATCTCTACAGTCTGCCAGTACGCCACCGGTTCGCCATTCTTTCTGGCCGGCTCAAACTTCAGCTCATAGGCGGCGCGAATCGCTTGCTCGGTTAACCCGTCCGGAAGCGCTTTTCTTACCTGAACTCGTTTCACCGAGCCGTCGCTTCCCACCAGCACTCGCGTAACAACCGTACCCATAACGCTATTCGTTCGAGCCTGCTCTGTGTAGCGAGGCCTTGGGTTGTTCAGAAGCTTGGGTTTCGCGTCGACCTGTGACACAGCATCGTTCGCCGGAAGTGCGGACGGTGGCACAGGCAAAACCGGCGGCCTGAGTCCAGGTGGTGTCGCAGGCGAAGACTGCGTGTCTGAAGCTTTACGCCGTCGCTTCGGAAAAGGAAACCCTTCCCAGATATCGCCGCTGAGAAACTGGGCGCCGGCGAGTTCGACCAGCAGATAGGCCGGGTCGCCTGAGACAGTCATAAACGCTGTGTCAAACTTCTTGCTCTTCCCGGGTTCGATCTCCAATTTGCTGTGATAGACGAAGAACGTGTTGTTCTCTTGAGTATTCGTGAACTCCAATCCGGCGCCAGTAACCAGTTGGTTTGTGCGGTTGACGAGCGTGAAGCTCAGCTTCATCGCGTAATCGTTGATGGGCGGTGCGGCATCGGGAGGGGCATCATAGTTTCCTTCGATTTTGATCGACGTTACTTTCGGATCGCTGATCTCGAGCGGAGCGCCGTCGACCGCAACAACGTGTAGAGCCGACGTGGCGCCGGACTCGAGCTTGCTTTGAAGCTGTTTTTTCGCTCGATCCGAAAGCGGCGGCGCAGAATCCGATCCGCCAGTCACCCGAACCTGCGCATCGGGCGTCTGGCTTCGTGCTTGAGGTGTGGTTTGTGAAGTCACGCTAAATGTCAAAGTCAGGTACAGCAAGTATTTGGATCCCTTCTGTAAACCAGTCATCGTCGTAAACCCCTATTGACCGAATCCTGCAGCCGGTGTCGCGAGACCTCGATATGTCTCGGCAAAGATTCGCGGAACGTCAGGCATTAAGTACCGCTCAAGCTTTACGATCTCAAACCCGCTCCCGCGAATCAAGCTGTCGATGCGCCTATTCAGATTACATCCGCACGCCAATATCCGCTGAATGGGATTGAAACGGTCCTGCCATTTTGCGAGGCGCGGATCGTCGCTTCTCCCATGTTCCAGAAACACAAATTGTCCGCCGGCTCTCAGCACACGATGTACCTCCGCTAGAGCCGAAGCCACGTCCTCGATCGAGCACAGCGTGAACGTAGTGACAACTCCGTCAAACGAGTGGTCGGCGAATGGCAGTCTTTCGCTCGCGTCCATCAGGAACATCTCGATCGGCATATGAGCTTCTGCTATGCGTCTGGCTAGCCGATCGGGCAGCATCCGCACGCTGTCAATCGTTGTAAGCTCGGTCACCGTCTCTGGATAGCAGGGCAGATTGAGGCCGGTGCCGAAGCCTACCTCGAGCACGTGGCCAGTGAGCGGAGCCAGTGCCGCGCGGCGTTGCGCCGCGACCGTCGCGTCCGACAGCGACCAATCCAGAAGGCGCGGGAAGACGTGAGTTGAATAAAAGCCCATCGTTGTGAACTTCACCACAAAAGTTACCAAAACACTAATATTGCGGACGCGACACTGAAATGCTCGTCACTTCCTTTTGTAAGTTCCCATCAACTGACCTTCCGCAATCGTATGACTTTTCATCGCGTTCACCACGTCGCTCTTAGTCTCCCTTGGCCTGAGGTCCAGCGTTGCGTCGAGCGCGTATAGCTTAAAGAAGTAACGATGAGGCTTCCCCGGTGGCGGGCAGGGACCGCCATAGCCGACTCGCTGGAAGTCGTTGACGCCTTGCTTTGCTCCTTGAGGCGTCGTCTCAGAAGCCGCGATGCCCTCCGGCAGTTCATTCACACTCGCCGGCAGATCATACAGCACCCAGTGCACCCACGTGCCTGCCGGTGCGTCAGGATCATCACAAATCAACGCAAGGCTCTTCGCGCCATTCGGTATTCCGCTCCACTTGAGCGGCGGCGAAGCGTCTTCGCCATCACAGGTATGTTTGGTCGGAATCGATTCACCATTTCTAAACGCAGGGCTGGTGAGTTCAAGTTTCATGGTCGCTTCCTCCTTAGTCACGCTGGCGTGCAAACAAGCGACCACGTCAAATACAAGCGTAAGCAGCAGACAGGACATCAACGCACGACTGTTCTTTCGATGCATGCTGATCTCCTTTTCATCGCCGTCCAACGAACATGGTAGCTCGGATATGATTGATCGGCCATACAGGAATAATGACCGCCTTCTCTGGACTCCGTTCATTCTTCGGATATATTCTCTTTGCGCGTCTTCTTGATTTGACGACGGAGAAAGCAAAACATGAACGTGACAGCCCGCATTGCGCGAGACGCGCGTGACCCTAGTGACCATCCGAGGTGGCAACGCTTGCTTCTTGCGTGTCTGGCTCTGGCATTAATCATCACCCCGCTGGCGTCGGCCGGTCAGTTGATCTCGCGTTACCACGCGCGTCCGGAAGGCTTGACGGCTGCCGAGTTCGCACGGCTGATCACAGACCTCTCAGAAGAAGGCGGATACTTCCGCTCAGACAATTTCACGTCCAACGAAACTTCTTATTTGCACGTCGTCGATAAGCTGCGCGAATTGGGCACGACCGGCGGGGCGTACATTGGCGTCGGGCCGGAACAGAATTTCACTTACATTGCCAAGGTGCGTCCGCGCATTGCGTTCATCGTGGACATCCGCCGCCAGGCGATGATTCAACATCTCATGTTCAAAGCCATCTTCGAGCTGGCGGCGGACCGCGCGCAGTATCTTTCGCTGCTGTTAAGCAAGCCTCTGGCAAAAGACAAGAACCCAGGCGCAGACGCCTCCGCGAGTGAAATCCTGAACTACTTCAGCCAGGCGTCGTCGGACGATCTGGCATACGCCGCGAATCTCGCGGCGATTCGCAAGACGATCAAAGACAATTTTCGGGTCCAGCTCTCAGACGCCGATCAAACCAGCCTCGCGTACGTTTACAAGAATTTTCGCAGCGACGGGCTGGACATCGCTTATCGAATGGAAGGCATGCGCGGCGGATGGTTTCCTACTTTGAAAGAGCTGATCGAGCAGCCCGACCAGCACGGCAAGCTGGGCAACTTCCTTGCGACAAAAGAGGACTACGAATTCGTCCGCGACATGCACCGCCGAAACTTGATCATCCCGGTGGTGGGCGACTTCGCCGGTAAGAAAGCGCTTGCTTCGGTCGGAAACTACTTGCGTAAGAACGGCTACACCGTTTCCGCGTTTTATACCTCGAACGTAGAACAGTATCTGTTCCAGGGGGCAGTGTTCAACGGCTTCGCCGAAAACGTGCGCAAGCTCCCCATCGATGACAGGAGCCTCTTCATTCGCGCCGTTCCCAACACGAGGTTCACTCATCCCGCCCAATTGCCCGGCCATCGAACGACAACATTGCTTCAGCAGATAACTGTGTTCTTGCGAGACTTCGATGAGGGGCGCTATCAAAGCTACGCCGACCTGGTTATGACCCATTACATCGCCGCTGAGAACGCCCGATAGATTTCAACAAGCTGAGACTCTATTCAGACTGAACGGTGATGCGATTGAGGACTCGTCGCACGCCCTTGACGGACCTGGCAATCTCCTCAGCCCGCAATTTCAGCCCGTCGTCCGGGACGCGGCCAACAAGCGTGACCGTGCCATCTGTAACCCTCACCTCTATGGAAGCCAAATCGGGGTCATCCAGTAGCTTCGAGCTTATTGCCGCGGCAATCTCAGCGCTTGAAGGTCCGCTCCCAAGTGGCGCTACGGGCCCGGTTGCCGGCTGAGTGGCGGGCGGGGTGACGATGACCGGCGGCTGCTGCGCCGGCTGCTGAGCGGGTTGCTGTGCTTGCTGAGCCATGTTTCGATCCTGCGCGAGGCCTTGATCGGTGTTTGTTTGCCGGTAGTTGACGATCAGCAAAGTGATGGCTACGGTAGCGGCGACCGCAGCCAACACCAAAGCTACGACCGACGCGGGTGATACTCCTCGGGGTTCGTGGACAACTGAATCGTATTGCGCTTCGACCACAGGCCGGGCGCGCTTGATAGGCACTTCAAATACTGTTTTTCTTTCGCGATAGTCATCCATAACTGACCTCCTGTATTCCCTTCCCTCTTTGCCATCCTCGAGGCTTCGACTGCTGCTGTGTCGAAACCAGTCACCTCAAATCCGCGCACGCGCACGAAAATGAGTCGATATTCATCTTCAAACAGCGGTCGACTATTGAAGTGGCAACACACGTGCCGCATCTTCGGACACCAATAAGCGGAGATCGCGTTCAGAAATCTTTGGGAAGGTGTTGTCCAGATGGTTAGCTGAATATGGAACCGCGCTAAAGCTTCATGGTAGACTGCACCAACGCTCCTAATTAGACCGCCATGAAGTTTAGATATTTATCCTACACACTTTTGTTTCTTGCGGTCGGGGCTACATATTTCGGCGCTGCGGAACTCGGCTTATCGCAGGCGTTCCTGCACGCCAATGTCTCACCGGTGTGGCCTCCAACCGGTGTCGCAATTGCTGCCGTCCTGTGGCTGGGCTACAGAATCTCGCCGGCTATCTTTGCAGGGGCATTTCTTGCAAACCTCGCCACCGAGGTCTCGGTCGCAACCGCCGGCGGCATCGCCCTGGGTAACACGCTCGAGGCAGTTTGCGCAGCTTTTCTGCTTCAGCGGTTGGTCGGAACACGCTTTCCTTTCTATCGCGGCAAAGACGTTGTGAAATTCGTGGTCATCGCGGGAGCGCTCAGCACAATGGTGAGCGCTACGATTGGCAACGTAAGCCTGTGTCTGGGTGGCGCCTCGAGCTGGGCTAACTTTGGCAAACTTTGGCTAACGTGGTGGCTCGGCGATGGAGTCGGCGCGCTAGTGATAGCGCCGCTGTTGCTCACTTGGATTGACGCACGTTCTGAACAGTGGTCAATCAGCCGGTGGATTGAAGCCGGCCTGTTGCTGATATCGCTTTCAATAGTCGCTTGGATCATTTACGGAGGGTTGCTTTTTCCCAGAGGGGTCTATTATCCGGTGGGGCATCTCGCTATTCCGTTCCTCCTGTGGGCGGCATTCAGATTGGGTCCGCGCGGAGCGACAACGGCGATTGCCGTGTTGTCGGCTGTCGCAATCTTGGGCACGAGACAGGGTTTCGGACCCTTCGCGGGACACAGCTCAAACGAGTCGCTGCTTCTGTTGCAGGTCTTCGTCGGCGCAATTTCGATAACGGTACTGGTGGTTGCCGCCATCGTCATCGAGCGAAGGCGCGCGGAAGAGATCAGCTCTTTTCTCTCATCCATCGTTGAATCAACCGATGATGCGGTGATCGGCAGAACGCTTGATGGAACGATTGTGAGTTGGAACGCAAGCGCTGAGCGAGTCTACGGTTATACACCTCAAGAGGCCATTGGACGACATCTCTCGATGCTGGTTCCGCCTGAGCGAGCCAACGAGCTGCCACAAATGTTGGAACGACTGGCGCAGGGAGAACACGTTGATCGCTTCGAAACCGAACGCGTCAGGAAGGGCGGCCGAGTAATTCACGTCGCCCTCACTGTTTCGCCGATCAAGGACTCTTCCGGGAAGATCGTCGGCGGGTCGGTAATCGCGCGCGATGTCACTCAGCGAAAGGAGGCTGAGGAGGCTTTGCGCGAAAGCCAGGCGCGGTTGGCCGGCATGATTGATCTGGCCATGGATGCAATCATCACTGTCAATGAAGATCAGCGAATAATCATCTTCAATGCCGCTGCAGAAAGGATGTTCGGTTGTGCGATGGATCGCGCGATTGGCCAATCGATTAGTATGTTTATTCCAGATCGATTTCGCGACGCGCACCGGCTACACGTCAACGGATTTGGTCAAACGGGGGTGACGCGCCGCTCGATGGGAAGATTGGGCGACCTCTTCGGCTTGCGCGCCGACGGGGTTGAGTTTCCGATTGAGGCATCGATTTCGCAGGTGTCGACGAATGGTCAACGCCTCTATACGGTCATACTTCGCGACATAACCGAGCGGAAGCGAGCCGAGGAGGAGCGCGAAAGCCTTCTCGCGCGTGAGCAACAGTCGCGCGCGGAGGCCGAGGGCGCCAATCGTCTGAAGGACGAGTTCCTGGCCACGGTCTCACACGAGTTGCGCACACCGCTCACGTCGATGCTTGGGTGGGCTCAGTTGCTGCGCGAGCGCGTGAATGATGCGACCGCCCAGCGCGGGTTGGAAACGATCGAACGCAACGCCAAAGCGCAGGTCCAGCTCATCGAAGATCTGCTTGACGTCTCTCGGATCATCACCGGTAAGCTCCGGCTCAATGTCCGCCCCGTCCAACTGGCGGACATCGTCATCGCGGTACTCGATCTGTTGCGTCCGGCGGCAAACGCAAAGGGCGTTAAGCTCGAATCCATGCTCGACCCCGCAAGTCTCGTCTCCGGCGATCCGGACCGACTGCAACAAATTGTTTGGAATCTGGTGTCAAACGCAATCAAGTTCACACCGAAATCAGGAAGCGTCGAGGTTCGCCTGGAGCGTAAAGAATCGGACGCTCAGCTCACCGTAACGGATACTGGGGTTGGTATAGGTCCTGAATTCCTTCCGTACGTATTCGATCGGTTTCGACAAGCGGACAGCTCGCGTACGCGCAGGCATGGCGGTTTGGGTTTGGGCTTGTCGATTGTGCGCCAACTGGTGGAATTGCACGGGGGCGCTGTAACCGCGTCTAGCGCCGGAGAGGGACGGGGCGCGAGCTTCACAATTATGCTACCGCTGATGGAGATTGGTGCGGAGCGCGGCGCGGACGACGCCGCAAATCGCGTCGTGCACGCGGCGGCCCTGGACGGTGTTTCCGTGCTGGTGGTCGACGACGATATCGACACTCGAGCGATGCTTGACACCGCGCTCAGAGATTTTGGCGCTGATGTGATTGCAGTTGATTCAGCAGGCGCGGCTCTGCAAGTCCTCGCTGAGACTGCCCGGACGCCGGATGTGTTGCTTTCGGATATCGGAATGCCAGGTGAAGACGGCTATGACTTGATCCGCAAAGTTCGCCAGATGAGTCAAGGACTCGGCTTCAGACTTCCGGCCATCGCGCTTACCGGATACGCAAGCGTCGAAGAGCGCGACCGAGCGCTGGAGGAGGGTTACGAGAGATATCTGTCCAAGCCTGTCGAGACGGCAGCCTTAGTAACTATGATTTCTGAAGTTACAAGTCGGAAGGTCAGGGGCGCGGACCACTAGTACTCAGTCACAGTGATGATGATAGACCTGTACGGGCGGCCCTCCGTGGCCGCCCCTCACTGGAACGCGAGCGAATGCAGGAAGGGGCGGCCACGGAGGGCCGCCCGTACAGGTCATCAGAATGAATGTGACTGACTACTAGTTAGCGGGGCGGCCCCTGTTTGATACGTGCCCGCACCTCATTGTAATCGCCCGACCAGGAGCTCTCGATCCACCACGTGGCGCCAGCCTCTTCGAAAGAACGCACGATCTCGCGCGCTTTCTTGCGATTCTTTCCCGGCGTCGGTCCGCCAGCCACGATGTCAAAAGCGCCGCGCTGCTTGCGGTGTTCATCAACGTACTTCGTGATCGCTTCGATATCGCCGGGCTTCAACATCATATCGCTTGGGCTGGGGCGATACTTCTGCGGAATGATGCCGTCCCAACGCAAGGCTCGCTGCATGGATTTGTCTTTCGGCCAAACGCCAATTACCCAGATAGGAATTCTTGGCTTCTGAACCGGGGGCGGGGTCTGGGTCATCTTTTCAATTTTGAAATACTCGCCGCTGAACTTGAAAGGCTTCCCGCGCCACAAGCCCGCCATGATCGACAGGCTTTCATCCATCATTTGCGCGCGGACTTTGAGGTCCATCTGCTCGCCCACCTTGCAGAACCCCGCGTCGTGTTCGGCGGCGCCAAGTCCGACCGAGAGTATCAGCCGGCCGTTTGATAGCTGATCGAGCGTCGACGTCTCGCGCGCAAGTTTCCATGGACGGCGACGCGAAGGTGGCGTGATCATAGTTCCAATTCGAATGCGCTCGGTGCTCATTGCCATGGCCGTCAGCACAACCCACGGATCGAACCAGTCAAACGGTTGGACCATTGCCAGCGCGTCCGCGACGAAGACCGCATCCCATCCGGCCGCTTCCGCCTCGCGAGCCTGTTCGCCGAAAGTTCGAAAGTCCCCACCTTCAAGTATTATTCCGTATTGCATGCTCACCTCCTTGACGACAGAAGCATAACCAATCAATCCTGACATCCCTTGTCATATTTCTGTGATAGAGTTTTACCGGTTCGATCACTTTGAAACAACGAGGCGCTTATGCGTGCTGATCGACTACTCTCGGTGCTGTTGCTGCTGCAAGTTCATCGGCGACTAACGGCCCGCGAGTTGGCTAAGCGGTTGGAGGTCTCCGAGCGAACGATCCACCGCGATATGGAAGCTTTGAGCGCAGCAGGCTTCCCCGTGTTTGCCGAGCGCGGAAGCGGCGGCGGTTGGATGCTCGTTGAAGGCTATAAGACCAATCTCACAGGGCTCAATGCCAATGAGATTCAGGCATTATTTGTCACGAAGCCTCTGCGTCTGCTGGCCGATCTAGGCCTTGACAAAGCTTCAGATGCGGCACTGATCAAACTTTCTGCGGCGCTACCGTCCTCGCATCGCGCAGGCGCCGAGCAAGCTCGTCAGCGCATTTATATCGATGTGTCCGGGTGGAACCGCTCAGAAGAATCGGCTCGATTCCTGCCGGTGCTTCAAGAAGCGGTCTGGCAAGAGCGACGGTTACAATTCACCTATCAACGCGGCGGCGGTTGCGAAGCCGTCGAGCGACTCGTTGATCCGCTTGGATTGGTTGCGAAGGGCAGCGTGTGGTATTTGGTCGCGGCTGTCGATGGTGACGTTCGCAGCTATCGTGCGTCGAGGATCGAAGATGCGAGGCTGTCCGAAGATGCGTGCGTGCGCCCGAAAGGATTCGACCTTGCAGACTATTGGGAGAAGTCAGCTGTAAGCTTCAAAGCTAATCTGCCTCAATATCAAGCCAAAGTGCGCGTAGCGCCCGACGTGTTTCCCAGGCTGCGTTACGCTGGAAGATTCGCGCGTGTCGAGCGCGCCGATAAGCCCGACGCCGAAGGTTGGGTGCCTGTAATGTTGCGATTCGACGTGGAGGAGATGGCTTGCGAATATGTGCTGAGCTTCGGCCCTCGCATCGAAGTCTTGGCGCCTGAATCGCTCCGCGACAAAGTGCTGAACATGGCTCACAGCGTGATCGCATTTTATGCTGAGAAGAGACGAGATTATATCCGTTAATTCATGAACGCTGCAGAGGAATTCCCAACTGCAAGTGGCAAAATGACGAGCAAACGTGAAATCATAGCAATCTATGTCTTCGGGCGAGCCTGCTCCTGAGCGAAGCGGAGAAATAAACAAACCAAAGCGATCTTCGTTCTCGGCGTTGCGGCATCGCGACTTTCGACTGCTTTGGATCGGCCAGATGATCTCGGTCACAGGCTCCCAGATGCAGCTTGTTGCGATCAATTGGCACGTCTACTTGCTGACGAAGTCTCCGTTGGCGTTGGGGGGCGTCGGACTTGTGCGCGTCGTGCCCATCATCCTCTGCTCACTGGTTGGAGGCGTAGTTGCAGACGCCGTTGATCGGAAACGCCTGATGATTGGCACCCAAGCTGTGATGCTACTCATTGCAGCATCGCTCGCCGTATTGACCGCCTTCGGCCTGAGCAGCATATGGCCGATCTACCTCCTAACGGCCATCGCTTCAGCAGCGCTCGCGTTCGATAGCCCAGCTCGCCAGGCCTTATTGCCCGAGCTTGTGCCGCAAGAGGATTTTCAAAACGCGGTGAGCCTCGGAATTGTCGTCTTCAACTCTGCGATGATTGTCGGCCCCGCGCTCGCGGGGCTGCTTCTGAGCCGCGGTCCGGCGCTGATTTACGGCATCAATGCAGGTTCTTTCGTGGCAGTCCTCACTGCACTGATGCTGATGAGCAAACGCCGCCGCACTGAAACCGAACAAGAAGCGCCGCAAATAAGCTTCAGCGCGCTTCGGGACGGACTTCGCTTCGTCTGGCGCACGCCGATCATTGTGCAATCGATGACGCTCGATTTCGTAGCGACGTTCTTCGCATCTGCGACCGTGCTGCTGCCGATCTTTGCGGCAGAGATTCTCAACGTGGGCCCGCGAGGGCTGGGCCTGCTTCATGCGTCGCCCGGCATTGGATCGGTCATCGCGGGATTGATGATGGTGAGGCTTGGAATTACGCGTAGGCAAGGCAAGGTGGTACTCGCTTCCGTTGCAGTTTACGGAGCGGCCACGGTTGCTTTTGGTCTATCGCGATGGTTCTGGTTATCGCTGTTGATGCTCGCACTCACCGGCGCGGCAGACACGGTGAGCACGGTCTTGCGCCAAACGATTCGCCAGTTGGCCACGCCTGATAGACTGCGCGGACGAATGACGTCGGTGAACATGATCTTCTTCATGGGCGGACCGCAGCTTGGCGAGCTTGAGGCTGGGTCCCTTGCGGCACTGATTGGCGCTCGGCTTTCGGTGCTGACAGGCGGACTTGGATGCTTGATCGCAGTGGCGTTGACTGGTTTGCTTGCGAAGAGACTGTTACATTACGAGGGCGACGTACATAAAGAGATCATACAAACCTCAACCCAGTGAGAGGCAACGTGCGGCCCTCGAGTGACTATCATACGAAATTCGCAACCAAACATCCGTTTTGTTGGTAGTAAGCAATGAAAGCGAGGAACCAATGAACGCAAAGCACGTCGCCAGGATCCTGTTTGGGATTGTACTAACGATCGCATCGGGACCGGCTTATCTCGCGCAGGACGCGTCAAGTCAACAGCAGTCAGAACAAAGGGACAAGGACAAGCCCACGCCCGAGAAGAAAGCGTTGCTATTGCTCGAGCAAGTGGTCGGCGAGGCTGGAGCGCTCAAACTGCCCGAGAACCGCATCTACGTTCAGATTTCTGCAGCGGATATGTTGTGGGATCGGGATGAGGCACGCGCTCGAGCGCTGATGGTGGAAGCCGCAGGCGGCATCGCCGAACTCATACGAACAAGCAATCCGACCGATCGTCGGTCAGCAAATGCGAGCCGCGTCGCTCTGCAGTTACGGCAGCAGCTTGTGTTGGCCGCAGCCCGACACGACAGTGGGCTCGCATATTCATTGCTGCAGAGCATGCCGACGCCTCTCCCGGCCAATGGTCCCGCAATGGGACGGCCCGATGTTCAGGACAATCTTGAACAGAACCTGGTTGCAGTGATCGCAGCGAATGATCCTAAGACTGCTATGAAGAATGCGCAGGAGTGGCTGGACAAAGGCGAATATCCGTCATCGATCCAGCGCGTCTTATCTCAGGTTCAGCAGAAGGATGCCGAATCCGCGACGAAACTTGCCGAAAAGCTGGTCAGCCAACTACAGCCCGAAGAGCTGCTTGCGAAGCAAGACGCTGCTCGACTGTCTCTGAACATACTCAGGACAGGACCACGCCCGGACAAGAAAGCAGGCGGCGCTGCTCAACCTGCGCCGGCCAACCCGGATCAGGTGCTAAGCCAGTCCTCCTTTCGCGATCTGATGGCCGCGACAATCACCGCCGCGCTGAGAGCTACACCGCAGACAGGGAGCAATGCGCAGCGCGGACCTGCTGGTGGACCTGGTGGGTTTCGCGAAGGGCCCGGCGGTCCTCGCGCAACTGCTCCGGCCGCTCCGCAGAGCGCGGCTGATCTCGCCCAAGCAAACGCCCGAGCGTTACTGTCGGGCTTGCAGACTATGTTGCAGCAAGTGGACGCGACTTTGCCCGAGCGGAGCCTTGCCCTGCGCACGAAGCTCACACAGATGGGAATGGATAATGATCCGCGCGCCAGGTTCGGTCAGTTTCAGAGCCTAGTCCAACAAGGGACATCCGAGAGCCTGATGACTGCCGCTGCCTCGGCGCCTGCCGGGATGCAATCCAGAATCTATCAGCAAGCGGCGATGAAAGCGCTCGACGAAGGTAATGCAGATCGCGCGCGTGAAATAGCCAATCAACACCTCGATGAAACGACGCGCAACAATGTCCTCCGCGCGGCCGACCTGAAGCAGAGCGTGCGCTCGGCGTCAGCCGACAAGATGGACGAAATACGAAAGACGATCGCAAGCGCCAAGTCGGATGAGGAGCGGTTATCAATGCTGTTGCAGTTCGCCGAATCGCTGGAAGGCGACAGCCCTAAACTTGCGCTGCAGCTTTATGATGAAGCTCGCGGCATGGTCGCGCGTCGCGCAACCAACTACTCTAACTTTGAGTCTCAACTGGAGGTCGCCGATGCAGTAGCCGACCTCGATCCGGCGCGCGCGTTTGACACGCTCGAGCCTGGAATAAACCAGCTCAACGACCTTCTGTCAGCCGCAGCGACGCTGAGCGGGTTTGAGGTGAACCTGTTTAGAGATGGCGAGTTACCTCTCCAGAACGGCAGCCAATTGGCCGGCATCGTTACACGTTTCGGAGCACAGTTGGCTGAGCTGGCGAGGAAGGATTTCGAGCGAGCGCAGGCCATGGCTGACAGATTTCAGCTCACCGAGCCGCGGATCCTGGCGAAACTAGCGATGGCCAGAGGAGTGCTTGGCGTAAAGCCCTTGGAATCATCCAGTGATTTCGGTGGAGGGCGAGGTTTTGGCCGCCGCCCGCAGTGAGGACAACCGACTATTGAGTATCCGTATCGACCTCGCAAAGCTGCGATGAGGGTAATTCGATCCCTCGATAGTCAGGAATCATACCCGGAAATTCATACGCCGAAGAAGCGCCTCCCAACGAGGGTCTGAATGAAGACTGTCAAAGCTGGGATCCTCCTTTATGTATACGAGTAACGAGCTGCGCTGTTCTGCCGCCTTCTCCAGAATTCTGAATGCCGCATCATCTTCGCCAAGCACTGCGTAAAGGGCGGCAGTCTCGAAATCAAGATTTGCTGTTTTCATTCGGGGGATCATCGCCCGCGCTTCTTGTGCCCTGCCCATTAGCGCATACACGCGTGCGAGTCTGATTGCCGGCCGATCATCAGGCCGCAAGACATTTGCCTTCTTAAAAGCGGCAATCGCGTCATCATACTTACCCATTTGCGCATAAACATCGATCAGTCGGACGTAGGGAGTATAGTTGCGCGGCTCCAGCTCAATCGCCCGGTTCAGATGCTGGATCGCTTCTTCGTATTTGCGCGCCCGATAAAGAACTCGGCCGAAACCAGACTGAGTCTCCGCCGAAAGCGGATCTAGTTGTTCGGCGATTTGCATTTGCCGAATGGCCTCATCGTGGCGTCCCAGAGCCATAAGCAAGAAGGCATAGCCACTGTGCACATAAAGGCTTCCGGGGTCAAGCTCCAGCGCGTATTTGAATTCTGACTCGGCGCCTGACCAGTCCCAGTCGTAAATGAATTTGAGCTGAGCGAGCGACAGGTGTGCTTCGCCGAGTTGCTCATCGAGGGACACTGCTTTCGAGGCGGCGGCTCGCGAATCCGGCTCGACTTCTCTGAAGGTCTTGGCGCCCCAGATACCTCGTTCAAGCCACGCTGCGGCAAGCCCGGCATAAGCAGCGGCGTAATCTGGTGCTATCTTGGTTGCCCGCTCGAAGTGGTCGATAGCCTGTTTCAAATCGGTTTCATTGAGACTGCGCAGATGATACCGACCGAGCAGATAAGCCTCGTGTGCCTGAGGATCTATCCTTGGCGCCGAGGCTAGCCGCGAGCTCTCATCAACAGTAAGGTGAACTCGAATCTCATCCGCGATAGCACGCGCGATCTCGCTTTGCAGTTTCAAAACATCGGTCAGATCACGTTCGTAATCGCGAGCCCACAGGTGCGTATCGGTAGGCGCGTCAATCAGCTGGGCCGTGACGCGAACCCGCCCGCCCGCTCGTTGCACGGATCCTGAGATTACCGCATCGACTTTCAGTTCGCGCGCGATTTCGGGTACGGACATGCCGCTATGCTTGTAGTGCATAACAGACGTGCGCGAAATCACTCGCAGCGCCCGAATCTGAGCCAGGTTGCTGATGACTGCTTCGGTCATTCCGTCAGCAAAGTATTCAGAGGATTCCTCTGAAAGATTGTCCAAGGGCAGCACGGCCAGCGATTTGATTTGCGAGTGTCGCGGCGCTGCCGCTCCGTGCCAAAAGAATCGATAAGCCAGCGCGGCGATCATGAGAATCAATAGGATTGTGACTACCACCGTCGCTCGTGAAGTGAGGGCGCGGGGCCTGATTGCGCGCGCCGCAACCGGAGATGTCCGGTCTGTCTTTGCGCCCTCTGTGATTCGCCCGCTCTCCAACTCTCGGCGCACGCTTTCGAGATCAATCACTACCTCGCGCATAGTTTGATATCGACGCGCTCGGTCCTTTTCTAAACACTTTCGCGTCAGGCGCGCCAGCTCCAGCGGAACATCCGGTACACAACTGTCCAGCGGCGTCACGTCCCGCGTCAGGATTGCGGAAACTATCTCCGCCGCACTCGGCGCAAGGAAGGGTTGCCGGCCGCTGACCATTTCATAAACCAGCACGCCGAAGCTGAAGATGTCGCTACGTTCATCTAATTGCTCGCCGCGAACTTGCTCAGGCGACATATACGGTACGGTACCCATAACCACGCCCGAAGATGTGAGCAGAGTCACGGTTTCAGCTTCACTTTCGCCTGTCGCCGGCTCGCGGATCAGCTTCGCCAATCCGAAATCCAAGACCCTCACCCGCCCACGCCCAGTGCACATAATGTTCTGCGGCTTGAGGTCCCGGTGAATGATGCCATGAGCGTGCGCCTCTGATAGCGCGTCGGCCACCTGAGTCGCAATCGAGACCGCTTCTTCAAGATCGAGCCGCTGTCGCTTTAGTCGCGCGGCTAGCGTCTCACCCTCGACGTATTGCATGACGATGAAGGTCTGGCCCGCTTCTTCGCCTACTTCATGAACAGCGCAGATGTTCGGATGATCCAGCGTGGCTGCGGCGCGAGCCTCGCGCAGCAAACGTCTCTTGGCTTGTTCATTGCCCATCGATTCAGGCGGGAGGAGCTTGATGGCGACCTTGCGGCCGAGCCGCGTGTCCTGGGCTAGGTAGACCTCTCCCATCCCGCCCGCGCCGAGCTTCTCGATGATTGAGTAATGAGAGATGTAGTTGGAGAAGGCCGCCATCGGTTATTCCGTCGAACACAATCAAATCGAAACCGACTCGGCAGAATTATCTCCGTCTTAGTCGATAGTTCCAAACAGAATTGTGACGAGACGCTGAAGCGGGACGCAGACGGTTGCGGTCTCGCGTCTGGGACATTATGATTTTTACATTATGG
>WNGG01002594.1_pt1 | contig 20454 bp, 20 predicted proteins | sample 5400661 | NCBI WGS metagenome assembly WNGG01 (sample SAMN13153372, study PRJNA577476) | soil metagenome | isolation source: 100 cm soil or saprolite under Garry oak tree replicate 1 | place: USA:California | collected 2016-06-15
TCGAGATCTGGCGAAGCTGAAGAAGGCGTACGGTAAGGGCCGGTGGCGGAAGCTCAAGGGGACGGCTCTCGTGGAGCTCGAGACCGGCGAAGTCCTCCAAGCGGAGTTACACTGGTACGAGGCCCACGGCATTGGCCGGAGGGACATGAAGGTGAAGCAGGTACTGACCTAGCCATGGCACGAAGAAGGCGTTTTGTTCTCTGCGTTCGCAACGGGACCTACAAGGCGTCGCTGGAGCCCCGCAAGATCTATAGGGTCGTAGATGACCCGCAGGCAGAGGCGCGCTCACTGCTTCGGGTGATCGACGAGTCCGGCGAGGACTACCTCTTCCCTGCCCGACTCTTCGTTCCAATCGAGTTGCCAGCCCGCGCGATGCCGGCCTTCTCCGCTTCCTCTGGGGCTAACGCGTAGGGAGCGAGCGCCCCGAGGGGTGCCGTCCAACAATGCGTTGCAGCGGACGAGGCGGGCGGTAGGGTCGAGGGCTGGCGCGGTGATCCGTTGAGGCTCGGCCTTGGCTGTTTCCGCCGTTTCCGGCTTCGTGCCCGTTTAGGCTTTGCCGTGACCCCGTAGACCCAGCCCCCGCCCGGTCGAACCGTGCGGGCGGGTTTCCCGCACACGGCTCTCCTGCGCGTTTCGCGCCCAGGGTTATGGGGCATATCGGACTGGCAGCGCTTTCTGCTGAAGCCAGGCCCGCGTGACTCGGTAGCCGTTGAACAGCCCGAGGCGCGAGTACAGCCCTCGCGTACTCCACCTGTTCCAGCCGAAGCCCCGGCGCTTCGAGTTGCGCTCGAGGTGCCGCCGCGTCTTCTTCTCCACCCAGTTCCGGATGTAGTTGAAGCAATCGGTCGCGTTGCCGTGGGCAAAATACTCCACCCAACCTCGCAGGATCGGATTGACCTCCTCGATCACACGGCTGACAGGTTGCGAGCGGTTCCGTCGGTAAACCTGCTTTAGTTTGCCAAGCAGTTCCGTCCGTTTCCTGACCTTCGGGGTGACGAGTGGTGTCCACCGGCCACTAGTCCGGCTGCGCACCGCGCGCAGGTCGAACCCGAGGAAGCCGAAGCTATCCCCCGCCTGAAGGTCCACGACACGGCTCTTCTCCTGGTTGATCTCGACCCGCAGACGGTCGAGTTCTTCCCGTAAGCGTCGATTCACGAGCCGGAACAGCGGTTCGCGCCATGGTTGAGCGTCGACCAGGACCACCAGGTCGTCGGCGAAGCGGGCATACTCCACACGCGTGAAATAGCCCTCCCGGGTGACCTCCTTCGCCTTCTCCAGCATCCGGTCCACGTCGTTCAAGTAGATGTTGCTGAGAAGGGGCGAGATCACACCGCCCTGGGGAACGCCCTGCTTGCCGGACGCCTTCAGGATCAAGCGCAACAGGCGCATGACCTTCGGGTCCTGAACCCTACGGGCCACCCTTTCGAGCAAGAGGTAGTGTTTCACATTGTCGAAATAGCCTTTGAGATCCATGTCGATCACGCGGGTCTTCTCCCGCGCGATCTCCGCCCGCACTTGCTCCACGGCCTCGTGTGCCGTCCGTCCCACCCGGTAACCGAACGATCCCGGTTGGAAGTCGGCTTCGAAGATCGGCTCCAGAATGAGCTTCAGCGCACCCTGGACCACGCGGTCCCTTATCGTCGGGATACCCAAGACGCGGACCTTTCCGCCCGCCTTCGGGATCTCCTTCCGCCGGTTCCGCATGGGACGGTACGTCTGCGCGGCCAGTTCGTCCCGGATGCGCCCCAGAAACCCTTCCACTCCGCCCTCCTCGATGTCGGCGAACGTCACGCCATCGATGCCCGGCGCTCCGTCGTTCGCCTTCGCCAGCGCGTAGGCTTCGCGAAGGATCTCCAGCTTGCACACGTGGGCGAACAGGCCCCAGAAACGCCAGGACGGTTCCGCCTTCGCCTTGGCGTATATCCTCCGCCTCAGGTCTTGCAGACTGATGGGCGTCCTTGTCACTCCGCCCCTGCCTCCCGATGTTGCCGGAAGAGTTACGTACAGCAGGGCCCCTTCGCTCCACGGGCATTGCCCCGCTTCCTTGCTACTCCGGGCCCGTCCTCCACCCTCTCGCCTTCCCCAGCCTCCCAGGTCTCCCTGGTTGTGCAGAGTACCTTGCTCCGGCGATTTCGCACCGGGACGAGGAGGGCTTCTCCAGTTGCTCGTCGTACCCTTGCCAGCGTGCCGCCGCTACCACCCCGCCGGAGTGATCCGCCGAAGCCAGAAGAGGGCGGACCATGCTGCCTTCGCCCTTGCTTGAGGGGCTCGGCCTCCGGAGCTAAGCTCCTTTCGAGGCTACCTGTGCGTTTACTTACGTTGCGGCCCGATGGCTCGCACCGCCCCGTTCGGGCGGCTTGTCGATGGGCTTCAGCTCATTCGGTTTCCCTCCTGGCTGCCATCCAAGCTACGGGGCTTCTGACTCTTGCCCCCGCGGGTCTGTCTCCCGCTGAGCACGACAGCCTTGACTGGACGCACCAAGCGACGGAGCCTCGCCGCTGAACGCAGTGTTATGCGGACGTCGCTAGTGCGAAGGGAGGCCGCATGAGATCGGCGAGGACGCTCACGCCGAAGGACAAGTCCCACTGGCGCATCCAGGGCTTTGACGGCCTTTCGAGCCTTGGCGAGTGGAGAATCGAATCCAGGAACATCTCAGCCGACAACGTGCAGATCCTTCTGCGGGTGCTCGCCGGAAAGGCGGGCCTAACCTTCGACGAAATAGTGAGTGCACACCTCAATGGGCGGGCGCAGGGCTCTAATGGTCTGCTGGACGTAAAGCAGGATGGGCCGCGATTGCGATTCACGTGCGGAGAGAATCCGCACTTCGTTGCGGCATACCAGCGAGCAAAGTCGCGGGCGGCTGCATGACAGTGAGAATTGGCTCCGAACCGCGACACCACCGAGCGTCGTCTGGCGGAATGGGAGCCGCATAACAACAAGATGCAGCGGACGAGCCACGGCCAGAATGGAGGCTCGCCGCTGATCTTGGTGTTCGACGGACGCAGAGGCGACATCGTGGCGCGAATGAACGACCCGGAGACGATCATTGCGCAGGTGACAACCGCGTTTCCGGCCGAGCCTGTGCCACCGCCGGCGGCATTGTTCAATGACCACTGCGACGAGTGCATCGAAGTCTCGAAGGCCTTCGGCGGTCGTCCGTGGCCAGACATTTCGCTGGGGGATCTCTTGGCCAGCGAGACGGCGCTGCTCACCGCGGTGGCGTGGAGGTACTACCTACCAGCCGTGATCTGTTTGTGTGTTCGCGATCCAGACGCGGCGGGCATCAGGTGCGAGTACCTCGTCTATCAGCTGGAGCCGCCGGAGCCCGGCAAAGATGATGTTTGGTTCGAGGAGCGAAGAGGCGGCTTCACGGAAGCTCAGCGGCAGGCCATTGTCGGATACCTATCATGGTATCGCGTGCGGGAGGAGGGTGAGTACGCGAATCTGGAAATGAGCTTGGCCCACCACATCGACCTTGAGTTTCTGAAGGAGGGCTTCCGCCGCACACGCAAGGACGGAGCCACGGGTGTCGACGGCCAGACCGGCAAAGCCTACGAGGAGAATCTGGAGGAGAATCTCCAATCGCTTCTCGATCGGTTCAAGTCGGGACGGTACAAAGCACCTCCGGTGCGCCGCACCTACGTGCCGAAAGGCGACGGGAGACAAGAGCGCCCCATCGGGATACCGACCTTCGAGGACAAGGTGTTGCAACGCGCGGTGACCATGGTGCTGGAAGCCGTGTACGAGCAGGACTTCTTACCCTGCTCCTACGGTTACAGACCTGGCCGCTCGGCGCACACGGCGCTGGAAGATCTCTGGCAGGGGCTCATGAAGATGAGAGGGGGTTGGGTTTTGGAACTGGACATCAAAGCCTTTTTCGACAGCTTGGACCATTCCTCTCTCCGACTGATTCTCGACCAGCGGGTGCGTGATGGAGTGTTGCGTCGGACGATCGACAAGTGGCTTGCCGCTGGAGTCCTGGAGGGCGAGGAACTGAGCCACCCGGACGCTGGCACCCCGCAAGGAGGAGTCGTCTCACCGTGTCTTGCGAACGTCTACCTTCATGATGCCCTGGACACGTGGTTCAAGAAGTTCGTGAAGCCGCGGCTCAATGGCCACGCCTTCATGATTCGCTTCGCGGACGACGCGGTCATGGTGTTCTCCGACGAGACGGACGCTCGCAGGGTTCTGGACGTGCTGCCGGGACGACTCGGCCAGTACGGACTGACCCTCCACCCGACCAAGACCCGCCTGCTCTTCTTCCGGCCGCCATCGTCGACCGGGAACGATCAGCCACGGGATACTGGCAAACAAAGCTTCGACTTCCTGGGGTTCACCCATCACTGGGCGCGCTCCCGTCGAAACTCTTGGGTGGTGAAACGGAAGACGGCGGGCAGCCGCTTCAGCAGCGCGCTGAAACGGGCTTCCGAATGGTTTCGGTCAGTCCGCCACCAGCCGGTGGCTTGGCAGCACGAGAAGCTCATTCGGAAGCTGCGCGGACACAACAACTACTATGGGATAGTCGGCAACTCCGCGGCACTGTACCGCTTTCGATACGAGGTCCGCCGGCTTTGGCGGAAGTGGCTTGACCGTCGCTCCCACAAGGCCCAGATGACGTGGGTGCGCTTTCAGCGTCTGGAAGCGCGCTACCCTCTCCCGAGTCCAACCATCCGTTTTGGACCTGACCATTGCGCAGCGAACCCGTGACCCGAGGAGCCGGATGCGGCAACCCGCACGTCCGGATCTGTGGGAGGCCCGGGTGGGGTAACCACCCGGGCCCACCCGGCAAGGCGGCGCAAGCGTTGGACCTTCGTAGGTTATCCTCTTGTTCGGCCGACAACAGAAGGATCGACGGGAAGAGTGGAAGAGCGAGTAAGGACTGAGCCGAGTTCAGCGAGCCCCGTCGGGGGGTTCGTCGCACGCTTGAGCGGGTATGTGGCGAATGGCCTTCGCTACTGGGAACCCCGCAGGCTCCTGTACAACGGCGTCCTTGCCATAGTCGTCCTGGCACATCTTTTGTTGGCCTGGCCAGGGGCACGTGAGAAGATCTCCTTCGACCTTGCGCTCGGAGTCTTCTTCCTCGCCGTGCTCGCGAACGTCTGCTACTGCGTGGCCTACATCGCCGACATCTTCGTCCAGTTCTCTGGGCTCGACCGGGCCTGGCGAACGGGCCGTGTCGTACTGTTGGTCGTGGGGACAGCCTTCGCCGCAACCATCACGCACTTCTTCGCGAAGGGATTCTTCGGTGCATAGGTATGCAGGAGCGGCCGAACAAGCGGATGAAGCTGACGGGCGCCTCGCGGCGCCGCCCGCGCTCGGATGGAGGCGGACACCGCGTGCGCATTCGCGCACCGGCGCCCGCAGCTTATCCGCGGTGTACGGACAACCAACATGCGGGAGGGCATCGGTGGGGACAAGTTGCATCATCACCTGCCGCGGAGGGCGCCGAGTCCGATCAAAGTTAGGGCTAGTCCGACCAAGGCGACGGGGATCGCGAACCAAGTAAGTATACCCAACAGCTCGTCGCCCTTCCTCACCACAGCCATCGTGATTTCAAGAAACCCCGACAGGAATAACGCCATTCCGACCATGAGAACCATTCTCGATCGCGGCTGTTGGAGCGGTTGCTTGCCTATTAACCTCCGCAACTCGAAATCATAGCCGCAGTCACAGGTATGCGCTCCAGGCTGGTTCACGAGACCGCAATTGGGACAATCCATTGCGCGCCTTCCTCGGTCGCTACGTGCGATTCGCACGTCCGCTTGTATAGTACCGCAGAGGGTAGAGCGCAGCTGACACGAAGAGAGGGCGCTTTTATGATCACACCGCCGTACAACAATGCGTTGCAAGAAGCGACCTGGCAAGGTCGCCACGACAAGGGGGTGAAAGCCCGCCGGGGTAGCGGCTAGCCACCGGCCCCGTATCCAGCCTTGCAGCCTGAACGGCAACGGGCAGGTTGATGCGTAGGCAGGAAAGTGAAGCGAGGACCAATGGAGGTGGCCGGCAGCCACCCCGTGAAGGTATCGAGCCCCGAAATGTTGTCCCTGTCGGATCGCGCCCAAGCGCTCTGCATCGCTGAAGGCAACACCCCGCGCCGCGAGAATGGCGAGTGTCGCGGGGGCGCCCGGGGTCGGAGGCCGGTTCACGCTGCACAGGATGCCGTGGCGGTAACCAGGGAGATCCACGACGCTCTCCGCGGGAGTATGCCTGTACGAGCTGAAGAGGCGAGGAGGGCAAAAGGCGTGGTGGAAGTCGGATCGCTGCGTAGTACCGATGAAGCCAGGTAACGCGGGTGGAGGGAAGGCGGCGACGCCACCGGAGCGAACCGGTGAAGCACCGGCCGTACTCAGGGACGGACCCGGTGAAGCTTCGCCTGGAACGCATCAGACGAAGAGCTCGGACGCATCGGACGGACAGCTTCAACAACTTGTTCAGCCACCTGGACGCGGAACTTCTGCTGTGGGCGTTCGAGGGACTGGAGGAAGGGAAGGCCCCGGGGGTGGACGGGATCGACGTGGAGGAATACGGGCGGGGACTGGAAGCGAGACTGAGGTCGCTGCTGGACCGCCTGCATCGAGGAGAGTACCGCCCACAACCGAGTCGAAGGCGGGGATACGGAAAGGGGACGGCCGGCTGCGCCCGCTCGGTATTCCCGCGACGGAGGACAAGCTGGTGCAAGGGGCGCTGGCGGCGGTCCTGACCGAGGTGTACGAGGAGGAGTTTCACGACTTCTCGTATGGGTTTCGGCCGGGGCGCAGCTGCCATGATGCCCTACGCGAGCTTGCGCATCACATCGGCCACGACAAGGTGAGCCGGGTCGTCGAGGCGGACATCAAGGGCTTCTACGACAACATAGATCACGAGTGGCTGCTGGCGATGGTTGGCCACCGGGTCTCGGACGAACGGGTGCTTCGGCTGATCCGAGGGATGCTGACGGCCGGTGTGATGGAGGAGGGCAGCCGAGTCGAAACGGAAGCGGGGACCCCGCAGGGGGGAGTGATCTCTCCCCTGCTGGCGAGCATCTACTTGCACTACGCGCTCGACGAATGGTTCGCCAAGGTGGTCAAGAAGGGCTGCCAGGGGGAGGCGTACCTGGTGTGGTACGCGGACGATTTCGTGGCCTGCTTCGAGTACGAGACGGATGCCTGCCGGTTCCGCACGGCTCTTGCGGTACGACTCGGGAGGTTCAAGCTGGAGGTGGAGCCGACGAAGACCCAGATGCTGAGGTTCGGCCGGTTCGCCAAGCGGGACGCACAGATGCGAGGCGAGCGGGTCGCGGTCTTCGACTTTCTGGGCCTCACGCACTACTGCGGGACCAGCCAGACGGGACGATTCAAGCTCAAGTGGCGCACCTCGAAGAGGCGCTTCCGGGTGAAACTACGCGCCATGCGAAAGTGGATCTGCTCCCACCCGAGCCTTCCTCTGGCCGAGCTTTGGCGGACCGTGAATCGGAAACTCCAAGGTCACTACGCGTACTACAACGTGAGCGACAATTGGGACGCAGTGATCGAGTTTCGGCGCCGCACGGCCAAGGCCCTCTGGCGGGGCTTGAACCGACGGAGTCAGCGTCTGAGCTTCTCCTGGGAGGAGTTCTGGCGGTACGTGGATCGGTACCCCTTGGCGGGGCCACGGCGTGTGGTCAACCTCAATCCGGGCTTTGCCTGAGCGACGGCTGGCGGGGAGCCGGATGCGTGAAAGGCGCACGTCCGGTTCTGAGAGGGGGAAAGGCACCAATCGTGGACGACACCGGACGCCGCGACACACGGCTGCGGGGGCAGCCACACCAACACCCAAGAGGCCGGCGGCCGGTCCCCTGCCGGTCTCGCCAAGAACAGCGGACCCACGCGACCACCGGCGGCCACGAGAGACCCAACCTACTCGCCCTGACGAGGCCCGGCCCGAATGGAGCCTCGCCGCTGATCCATGTGTTCGCCCGACACGAGGGGAGTGGTGATGCGACGGCATTCTGGCTATAATCTGGCCAGATGCCGTTCGAGATCGTCCTGGCCCCTCAAGCCGTCGAAGGCTTGAAGGCCCTGAGGGCTGACTTCCAGTCGAGTGTCCGGGACGCCATCGAGCTGCACCTGCGCCACGAGCCGACGAAGCTGAGCAAGAGCCGCATCAAGCGCTTGCGAGGCCTTGATCGGCCGCAGTACCGGCTCAGGGTGAACGAGGTGAGGGTGTTCTATGACGTCACGGCAACGGCGGTCGAAGTCCTCGCCATCATCCCGAAAGAACAGGCTGAGGCGTGGCTCGCGGAAGAGGCTACCCCAGCCTCGCCGAGTGGCCCTGGCAAAGGTGAAGGATGACCTTTCGCGCTACCTTAAGCTTGCTGCGGAGCAGGAGATCCTGATCACGCGTCATGGAAGGCCTGCGGGAGTCCTGATCGGGTTCCAGACCGAGGATGACTGGTTTGAGTACCGGCTGGAGAATCACCCGGAGTTCCTCCGTCGAGTTGGAGAGGCACGCGCGGCAATCCGTGCTGGCCTCGGGACCCGTCTCGAGGATCTCCCGAGGTAGAAGAAGAGCGGGCGAACAACCGGATGCAGCGGCCGAGGCACTGCTATGATCCCGTTCGGCGCGGGAGCCTCGCCGCTGATCCGGGGTGTTCTGCAGACTGAGCGGGAGCGACGTGATCGGTCTCGGAGTGCTATAGGATCATGCGGCTGAGTTCGATTCAAGAAGGTGGCTGCACAACGCCACCTCGCCTGTCGCTGACCAAGCTACCGGATGAGAGGGTCATCCCGGTTCTTGCGCTCCTTTCGCCGGTTGGCGTATTGGGCATCTTGGGGGTAGCTGCGAGCCTCATTGGCCTTGGAGGTGAGTCGACCTCCCTTTTGACGCCCATTGGCGTCGTGGCCCTCGGTCTTGCTGTCGCGTTGTGCGCCGTCGCGCTCTGGCGCGCGAGGATGCGGGAGGACCGTATCTTGAGCGGAATCGGGATGGCAGGCAACGCCGTGCTCCTCTTCGCGGGCATTGTCTACCTGGCCCTGCGTTAGCTACGGTGAGCGCGCCGAGATTCATCCTTCTGCTCCATAATTGAACGTGCTGCAGAACAACGCGTTGAAGCTGACGGGCGCCTCGCGGCGCCGCCCGGGGTAGGATTGGAGGCGGTCGCCGCGTGCGCATTCGCGCACCGGCGCCCGCAGCTTAACGCGGTGTTATGCATACGCCACGAGGCGTGAGGCAGATCATGAACTGGAGACGGGCTGCAATCTCGTTTGCGGCGGCTGCACTTGGTCTGGTCGAAGCGAAGCCGATGTCTGCGAGCGAGGACTACGACCATCTCTTGAGGTGCGCTGTCTACTCAAGTGTCGTGAAAGAGATCCTGAGGACGTCGCTGCACGAAGTGGACGATGCCAAACCCGTGTTCGTGGACGTGAACACTTCTGCAAGCCTGGCCGACTCGGTGGTAGCCGCTCTTCTCGATGAGAAGCGCCGCATGTTGCCGGCTAGCGTGTGCTTCCGACACCGCACAGGTGAAGGCGCGTGTCTTTTGGGGCCTATCATGGTGCTTGGTCCTATCTCCTTCGATGGGAAAGAGCGTGCATTCGCGCCGGTTGCGATGTTCACCCGCGACTCTGCTGGGGCCTGTGGCTACAGGAGCAACGGGCGTGCCGGCAAGTGGGAGGCTACGTCCGAAGGGGTGTGCAAGCTCTATCCTCGTGACAAGAAGTGATCGAACGTGAGAGCATGCGATGCATAACAACGAGATGCAGCAGACAAGGTCCGCGACGGTCAGGGCAGCCGCGGCCCTCGCTGCTGATCTCGGTGTTATACGGGCCTCGCTACGGGCGAGTATGACGAAAGAAGGGCCAGCGGCGCACTCACCGCGAAGGGGAAGTAGAGCGGAGGTAGCCGCATGGTGGGTACTGGCCTGGATGCTGGGGTCGACGGTCATCGCACTGTTTCCGTACCCCTACATCGGCTTTCTATCCTTTCTTCTTCTTCCAGTGGCTGCTATCTCGTGGAGCAGGACTATCATCCTCTCCACGCCCGCACGCGACGGGGGCCGCCGGACACTCGTCGTTGCTGGGCTCGCCTTAGCGACGTTGATCGGCGCCGCGATCCTGTTTGGGATCTCCGTCGCGCTATTTGGCCACCCTACGGGGCGCGACTGAGCGGCCAAGCATCGTAGGCGCAATGCGATTCGATGGTCAAGCAATTCAGCTGCTTTGAATGGCCGGATAACAACGAGATGAAGCAGACGAAGCCCGCGATGGCCAGGATGGCGCGGTCTTCGCTGCTTATCTCGGTGTTATCCGGACCTTGGAGGGACTGGTGATGGGAAAGCTGCTGGGTGTAGCCTTTGCCTTACTCCTCCTGATGCTCGTGGGGCTGATGGTCTTCCTCATGCTCGGCATCGTGCCCTTTCTTTGGGACGAGCATCGTCTCTCATTGATCGCCGTCGCAGGCGGAGGCGCGGTGATCGCCATGCTTATGCGGCTCCGGCGTGCAGCCACGCATGCCGGCGCGAGATCCTCGCGGCAGGCAAAGATCCATCCCGGCATCAGCATGCACGCTATTCCAATCGCGGGCGGGATCGGCTTGGTATTCGCGATTGGGTATGTCGCGATGTTCTGGTTTGGCGCTCCCACCTACCGGCCTATCGTTCTCGGTGTAGTGGCTCTCGGCGGGCTTCTTGGCCTAGCGTTGATATGGCTCCGGAGACGCGACGGTTCCAAGCCGGGTCGCACGTCGATCCTACACCTCGCCAAGGAGACAGAAGTAAGGCCTGCGGGTGCCGACGAGTCGCAGAAAGGGCCGGATAACAACGCGTTGAACCTGACGAGCGACGCTGAGCCCGAATGGACGCCGCTCGCAGGTTAACGCGGTGTTCGACGGACAAGAGGAGGCGACGCGAAGAGCGGACATGATTCGGCGTCTTGGCTTCCGGATAGCACTCCCGTTTGCGCTGTTTCTGGGCATCGCTGAGGTCGTCAGAAACTGGGGTGACTGGGGCTTCTGGCCCTTCTGGGTCGTTGACTATATCGCGGTAGCTCTACTGATCTGGGCATGGTGGGCTGTCAGGTCTCGCAAGGCCGGGGGCACTTCTCTTCTCGCAGGAGCGTGGGGCTTTACGTGTGCCATGTTCTACATGGGCTTCTTCGCGCACCTTGAGAGTTTGGGAGTACCCGAACGTGGGCCAATCGAGCAGCGGCCCTTGACTCTCATCAATGGGAATCCTTTTGGGGGTCACGGTTGTAGGATTCGCGAGCAGTCTGGCCGCGGCGAAGGGAGATCCGGTGCCACCCCAAGGCCGGGAGGCGGCCATCAGTGAGGAACACTGAGCCGTCGAACAAGCGGATGCAGGAGCTGACGGCGCCTCTCGGCGCCGCCGGGCGTAGGATTGGAGGCGGCGCCTCGTGCTCGCCCTTCGGCGAGCACCGGCGCCGCAGCTGATCCGCGGTGTTCGGCAGACACTGGAGTGACAAGGCTCTGTGACCGATGGCTAATGAACCATCACCGGATCGGGCCCGCGAGACGTACGACGCAGGCCGCGCGGCGTTGGAGGCCGGAGATACTGACTTGGCCATCCAGCACCTAGAGACGAGCATCGCCGAGTATCCGCACTTCAAAGCCCTCGAACTTCTTGGCGAAGCGTGGCTACGGAAAGGCGACCCTCGTCGCGCTATCGTCCCACTGGCCGCCGCTACTACTCTCAACGCGCAGGTCAGGGCACCCTCACTCCTTTCCGAAGCGCTGCTCGCGCTTGGCGACGCTCTTGAGGCTCATCGCGTAGCTCAGCTCGCCCTTGAACGCGACGCTCGCAACAAGAAAGCGCGTTCCGTCCTTGAGGCGACGGCCGAGGCGTACAGGAAATGGACCGAACAGTAGCGTTTGAATCGCGGCTGCCGAACAACAAGATGCAGCAGGCGAGGCACGGCCAGAATGGAGCCTCGCTGCTGATCTTGGTGTTCGACGGACAGCGGAGAGAGAGCCGGTTAGACTTGACCGTGATGAGTGGGGCCAGGCGAACGCAGTGGAGGTCAGCGTGAATCCTCCGAGTCAGTGTGTCGGCCCGAACGACCCCGCATTCATCGTAGCCCTCGCCGCTGGGCTGATTGCCGCGCTTCTTCTGTCGTCGGTTCTAGGGCGGCTAGGGCGACCGCGGCGAGGCCCTCCAAGGCCCCGCCTTTATCGCGATCTCACTTGGTTTGCCATGCTGGCGGCCGTGTTCTTCGGGACGATCATTCTGATGGAGTGGCTCTATTCATGGGAGCATCCCGGCGTCGAGCTCTGCACGACCCTTGTGTGGCGCTGGTTCTTTCTTCCGCCGGTTGTCCTGTTCGTGAGTGGCGCGCTCTGGGGCATACGCGAAAGAAAGCTACACGCGCTCGAACGACTACCGGGTAAGGTGAGTTGATGGGGAGCCGTCGAACAAGGCGCTGAAGCTGACAAGCCCCGCCATGACCGAGCGGAGGCGGCGCTTGCAGCTTAGCGCCAGTGTTCGGCGGGACCCAGAAGCTCGCAGAACCGGTATCATCGCTCAAATTCTGGGGGGTTCTCATGCGCTGCGGTGGTTGCAATGAGGAGAATGCTCTCGTTGCCGAAAGGTGCGCCTACTGCGGCAGATCTCTTCTTCGCCCTCCACGTCGCAAGTGGCGCGAGTGGCTCATTGGCGGCGGGGTCGCACTCTACCTGTGGCTGATCTTCTACTTCGGCTTCAAGGCTCTCGACGCAGGGGAGCCCTGGCCAGATAGCCCCATTATGCTGGCCATCTACACCCTGCACCGCTATCTCGGCACGACGGTATCGCTGATCGTGGTCACAGCCGCGGTGCTCAACTGCTTTGTCCAGGCATGGCGTGAGTGGCATCGGCGACTCTAGCCGCGGGCCGCATAGCGTTGCGTGGAGGCGAGATGAATATCCGCAGCCTCACGACCGGACTTCAATACAGGGGCGAGGTAGAGGGGAAGCGACAGACCTACTATGTGTTCGAGGGTAGGTCTCAGTACCTCGTCATGTCCTTCTCACGCTCGAAGCCTAAGGCGGGCAACTTCAACGTCGTCGCGAGTGACGCCGTGGCGTATGTGGCGCGGCGTTTCGCCGGCAGGCAGCGTCTTACGGCCAAGACTGTCTACAAGACCTCGCGTAGGCCGCGGCTCGTAGGCAGCCATCTCGCCGCCCTGAACGTCCTGTACGTCCTCGTCGCGATTGGGCAAGCGAAGATCGATGCGCGGTTCCACGAACGCGAAATCTACTTCAACGTTAAGAAAGTTCCGGCGGACGCTGGGAGCAGGACAGAACATCGAGATGCGTTGCGACGCTCTCGGGAGTGAGGCGAGTGGCCACGCCGGATCCAATCAGGCTGGTGCCGTTCGTCCCTGGAGGATCGGACTTCGCGAAGAGCCGCGAACTATTCGGGGAGCTTGGGTTCGAGGAAACTTGGTCGAGCGACGGTTACGTTGGCTTCCAGAGCGGCGGTGCCAAGTTCATCCTTCAGGACTTGAACGAACCGTCATTCGCCAGCAATCTCATGATCAGGATTGAGGTGCAGGATCTTGAGGCCTGGTGGGCGACCGCATCGGCTAAAGGGCTTCCGACAAGATTCTCGGGCTTCAGGCTCAAGCCGCCGACCGACTTCCCCCGGGGGCGTGAGGTCCACTTCATTGACTTGGCGGGTGTCTGCTGGCATGTGGGCACGCCGTGACATGCGGACGAACCGGTTGCATCGGCCCGGCCGGTAGAGTCTACTGGGGCCGGAATCATGACCGTCACGCGCAAGCCGCCGCGGACGCCCATGTCGGCCCTCTCCCTGCTCCAGCACGAGGTGAACCAGCTCTTCGAGCGCCTGGCCCTGCTCGACCGGTCGGAGCGGATCACGGGCGGGGAGTGGATCCCGGGGGTCGACGTCTACGAGTGCCGGGGGCGGTTGTTGGTGGTGGTGGAGGTGCCGGGGCTGCCCGCGGACGCGCTCAAGGTGGTCTACCGGGAGCGCGAGCTCGTGCTCAGCGGGGAGCGGCGGGCGCGGCGGCCGGGGGCGGGGACCGGCTTCCTCTGCCTGGAGCGGTCCCACGGGCGGTTCGAGCGCACGATACCCCTCGACGTGGCGGTGGACGTGGCCCAGGCGGAGGCGACGCTCGCCGGCGGCCTCCTCACGGTCACCCTTCCTCGCCTCAAGGAGAGGCGGGGGCGGGAGACCGTCATCCCGATCACGTGGGAGCAGCAAGAATGACCGACGAGCTCAAGAAGGAGGAGGAGACGCCGAAGATCCCGGAGAGCCTCCCGGTGCTCCCCCTCCGGGACATCGTGATCTTCCCGTTCATGATCGTCCCCCTCTACGTGAGCCGGGAGCGCTCGATCAAGGCGGTGGACCAGGCCCTGGCGGAGAACCGGATGATTCTCCTCGCGGCCCAGAAGAAGCAGGACGAGGAAGATCCCGGCCCCGACGACATCTACAGCGTGGGGACGGTGGCCCTCATCATGCGGATGCTGAAGCTGCCGGACGGCCGCATCCGCGTCCTCGTGCAGGGGATCTCCCGGGCCCGCACCCTGGCCTTCGAGGAGGGGGTCCCCCACCTGCAGGCGCGGATCGAGCCCATCGCCGAGCCCGAGATCCGGGAGAAGGGCTCCCTCGAGCTCGAGGCCCTGATGCGCAACGTCAAGGCCGCCCTCGAGAAGTCGAGCAACCTCGGCAAGCCCATCTCGCCCGAGGTCATCGTCATCGCCACCAACATGGAGGAGCCCGGCCGTCTGGCCGACCTGACCGCTTCCAACCTCGACCTGAAGGTGGAGGGGGCGCAGGAAATCCTCGAGGCGGCCGACTCGGTGGACCGCCTGCGGCGCGTCCACGAGCTCATGGCCAAGGAGCTCGAGGTCCTGACCATGCAGCAGGAGATCTCCTCCCAGGCCAAGGGGGAGATGGACCGCAGCCAGCGAGAGTTCTTCCTGCGCCAGCAGATGAAGGCCATCCAGAGCGAGCTCGGGGAGGGGAACGAGCTGGCGGAGGAGATCGCGGGGCTCAAGGAGAAGGCCGCGAAGGCCAAGATGCCGAAGCCCGTCCTCGAGGAGGTGGAGCGCCAGCTCAAGAAGCTCGAGCGCATGCACCCCGACTCCGCCGAGACCGCGACCCTGCGCAACTGGCTGGATTGGATGGTCACCCTCCCCTGGGGCAGGTCCACCAAGGACAACCTCGACCTGAAGGAGGCCCAACGGATCCTCGACGAGGACCACTACGGCCTGGAGAAGGTCAAGGAGCGGATCGTCGAGTACCTGGCCGTCCGCAAGCTGAAGGAGAAGATGAAGGGCCCCCTGCTGTGCTTCGTGGGCCCACCTGGGGTGGGCAAGACCAGCCTCGGCCGCTCGATCGCCCGCGCGCTCGGGCGGAAGTTCGTGCGCCTTTCCCTGGGCGGGGTGAAGGACGAGGCCGAGATCCGCGGCCACCGCCGAACCTACGTGGGATCGATGCCGGGGCGGATCGTCCAGGGCATCCACCAGGTGGGAGCCAACAACCCGGTCTTCATGATCGACGAAGTGGACAAGATCGGGGCCGACTTCCGGGGCGATCCGTCCTCCGCCCTCCTGGAGGTGCTCGACCCCGAGCAGAACAACTCCTTCCGCGACCACTACCTGGGCGTGCCCTTCGACCTCTCGAACGTGATGTTCATCTGCACGGCCAACCTGACGGACACCATCCAGGCGGCCTTCCTCGATCGCATGGAGGTGATCCGCCTGCCGGGCTACACCGAGGACGAGAAGCTGGAGATCGCCAAGCGGCACATCGTCCCCAAGCAGCTCGAGGAGCACGGCCTCACCCCGGACAACCTGGTCTTCACCGACCGCTCCATCAAGACCCTAATCAACGGCTACACGCGGGAAGCGGGCCTGCGGAACCTGGAGCGCGAGATCGCCGCCATCTCCCGCAAAGTGGCGCGCAAGGTGGCGGAGGGCGACCTGGCGCCGGTGCGGGTCACCCCCGCCGGAATCCCCCGCTTCGTGGGGGCGCCCAAGATCCTGCCGGAGGAGCGGCTCAGCAAGGACGCGGTGGGGATCGCCACCGGCCTTGCCTGGACCGCCGCCGGCGGGGACGTGCTGTTCGTGGAGGCCACGGCCATGAAGGGCAAGGGGCGGCTGACCCTGACCGGCCAGCTCGGCGACGTCATGAAGGAGTCGGCCCAGGCCGCGCTCTCCTTCGCGCGCAGCCGCGCGCGGATCTACGGCATCCGCGAGGACTTCTTCGGCGTCCACGACCTGCACGTGCACGTGCCGGAGGGAGCCATCCCGAAGGACGGGCCTTCGGCGGGGATCACGATGGCCACGGCCATGCTGTCGGTCTTCACCAACCGGCCGGTCCGGTGCTCGGTGGCCATGACGGGCGAGATCACCCTGCGCGGGAACGTGCTGCCCATCGGAGGGCTGAAGGAGAAGATCCTGGCCGCGCGGCGGGCGGGCATCGAGACCATCGTCTGCCCGAAGCTCAACCAGAAGGAGCTGGACGAGGTGCCGGCCACCCTCAAGCGCGGGTTGCAGTTCCACCTCGTGGACCAGGTGGACGAGGTGCTCAGGCTGGCCCTGATTCCGCCCCTCGAGCCGCGGCCCGTGGTGGGGCCGGGGACGAAGGCGCCGCCCAAGACGTTCCCCGCCAAGCCGCGGATCAAGCCCGTTACGGTGTAGCCGCCGGCCAGCTCACGGACGCTCGCGGGAGCGCCGGGATGGCGCGCGCCCCACGGGTCTTGCCCCGCGGCTTCGCTCCTCGGCCAGCCGGGCCTCCAGCTCCCGGCAGCGCTCCTCCGCCGCGGCCAGCGCCACCCCCTTGTCGCTCGCCGCCCGGTGGGCGGCTTCCAGCTCCTGGCGCAGCGTGCGCACGTGCGCGTCGTGGTCGGCTTGGGCCGCGGCCAGTCTCTCCCTCAGCCGGTCCGCCTCGGCCCGCCAGTGCCGGACTTCCTCCTCGGCGGCCTCCCGCGCACCGTCCGTCTCCGCGGCTTCCCGGCCGCGCGATTCGAGCTGCTCGCGCGCAGCCTCGGCGTCGGCTCGTAGCCCGCCCACCTGCGCCCGGAGCTCCTCGGCTTCTGCGCGCGCGCGCTCCGCCTCGGCGCGGAGCGAGTCGGCCCGAGACCGCCCCTCCCCGAGCGCGGCTTCGAGCTCCGCGACCCGGCCCAGGACCGCGTCGAGCCGCGCCCCCAGCTCGCGCCCGCTCCCGCGCTCGGCCTCGAGCTCCCCGGTGGTCCGCGCCAACTCGTCGCGCAGGGCGTCGCGCTCGGCGGCGGCGTGGCCGAGCAGGCCTTCCAGGTCGAGGGCGCGCGAGGCGGCCTCCACGCCGGCCTCCCGGGCGGCGTCGACGGCGCGCCAGGCTTCTTTGGACTCCCGGCGCGCGCTCTCCACCTCGAGCAGCAGACCTTGGCGCTCGGCTTCCTGGGCCTGCGGGCCGGCGGCCAGCCGCGCCACCTCGGCTTCGAGACCCTCGGTGCGATCGGTGAGGGCGGTGAGGGCGACCGCGAGCTCGAAGGCGCGGCCGGCCAGGCCGGCCACCGGCCAGAGGAAGTGGAGCGACGTGCCCGCGAAGGCCCAGCCGAACCGGCGAGCGAGGACGACCGCGCCCTCCGGTCCGCGGGCAGCGGGGTCCCCGGAGAGCGGCGCGCCGTCGGCGTCGGTCCCCGCGGAAAAGGGGATGGCCAGCAGCGAGCGGAGGTTCAAGGCGGAGAGCCGCCGGTGGGTCTCGGGGAACGCGGCCGCCTCCGGCAGGTCGTCCAGGCGCAGGGGGGCGCGCAGGCGCACGACGTGGGCGAGGACGTCCTCGCCCGCGATCTGCGCCTCTCCGTCGTCGAGGCGGCAGTGGGCCCACCCCTCGCGACGCCGCAGCACCGCCTCGGCGGCATCGAAGGGGGCGGCGTGCTGGAGAAGCGCGCGCAGGGTCTGGCCGACAGCCCTTCCCCCGTCCGGGGCAACCGCGCCGGCCAGGGCCAGGAGCCCGTCGGAGATGTCCATGGGTGGAGAATGTAGCATTTGACCTGCTCGTCGCCCCCGGTTAGCGTGGAAAGTTCCACGCGGCGGCTTCGTGGGGAGGGATGGGTGAGGGGTCATGAAAGGGCGGAACCAGACATGCAGGAGCGTTTCCCTCCCCCTACGTGGGGAGGGACAGGGTGGGGGGTCGACGAATGAAGGTCGATGAATGAACATCCTCGTGATCGGCGACGTGGTGGGCAACCCGGGACGGACCATCCTCAAGAAGGCGCTTCCCCTCGTCTTCAAGAGGTACGACGTCGACTACTGCATCGCCAACGTGGAGAACGCGGCGGGCGGCTTCGGGGTCACCAAGGAGGTCTGCGACGAGTTGCTCGACGCGGGCATCGACTGCATGACCTCGGGGAACCACATCTGGGACAAGAGGGAGATCCTCGGGGTCATCGACCTCATCCCCCAACTCCTGCGCCCCCTCAACTACCCCGAGCGCCAGCCGGGCCGGGGCTCCCATGTGGGGAAGGGCAAGCGCTCGGGAATCCCCGTGGCCACCCTCAACCTCTCCTGCCGGGTCTTCATGAACGGGGCCCTGGACGACCCGTTCAAGCTGGGCCTGCAGGAGGTCGAGCGCCTGCGGCAGGAGGCCAAGGTCATCATCGTGGACATCCACGGAGAGGCTTCCTCGGAGAAGACCGCCATCGGCCACTACCTGGACGGCCGCGTCTCGGCGGTCCTCGGGACCCACACCCACGTCCCCACCTGTGATCACCGCATCCTCCCCAAGGGGACGGCCTACTGCACCGACCTCGGCATGACCGGCCCCTACGATTCGGTGATCGGGGTGGAGAAAGACCTGGTCATCCTGCGCTTCCTGACCGGGATGCCCTCGCGCTTCGAGACCGCCAAGGGAGACCCCCGGTTTGCCGCGGCGGTGGTGGACGTGGATCCCGAGACCGGCCGCGCCCGGAACATCGAGCGGATGCTGCTGGGCGAAGAGGATCTGAAGGGCTTCTGACCGGGCTATACTCTCGTCCGTGCCCACGACAGGTGCCCGTCTCCCCCAGCCGGAGGAGCTGAATGGCCTGGGCGCGGCCGTGCTCGACGCCTTTCCCGTGAGCCTCTACCTCGTCAACCGCGAGCTCCGGGTGGCCGCCTGGAACCGGCTCCGGGAGCAGGGACCGATCGGGAAGCCGCGCCGGAAAGCCCTGGGCCGGCCGCTCCGGCGGCTGATGCCCGCCTCCGCCTTCAAGAACACCGCGGCCGCCCTGCACGAGGTGTTCCGCACCGGCGAGCCCCAGGAGGAGTTCACCGAGGCCCATGGCCGCCTCTTCCACGTCCGGCGGCTGCCGGTGCGGCGGGGCGGCGAGGTCACCCACGTACTCTCCTGGTTCGAGGACCTGACCGACCGGCGCGCCCTCGAGATGAGGCTGATCGCCTCCGACCGGCTGGCGTTCCTCGGCCAGCTCGTGGCCGGAGTGGCCCACGAGATCTCGAACCCCCTGGCGGGCATCGCGGGCTGCGCGGAGGCCCTGAGCTCGCTCGCCGCCAAGGCCCCGGGAACGGCGCGGGAGGCCCGAAAGTTCCGGGACCTGATCCGGGAAGAGGTGGCGCGTTCCGAACGGATCGTCCGCTTCCTCCTCGACTCCGCACGGCCCTCTCCGGGCGACACCGCGGAGCTCCTGGGCACGGTGCAGACGGCCCTCAAGCTGCTGGAGCGGCACCCCGCCTTCAACCGCATCCGCGTGCGCTTCCGCGTCCCCGGCGGCCTGCCCGCGGCGCGGATCGAAGCGGAGTCGCTGAAGCAGGTGGTGATGGCCCTGGCCATGAACGCGGCCCAGGCCATGCCGACGGGGGGTACCTTGACGCTTCAGGCGGGGCGCAACGGCCGGACCGTGACCCTGGACGTGATCGACACGGGCCCCGGGGTCTCCTCGTCGCTGCGGCCCCACCTCTTCGAGCCCTACTTCACCACCGACCCGAACCGCGGGGCCGGCCTTGGCCTGCCGGTGGCGCGCAGCCTGCTGCGCAGCCGGGGGGGCGACCTGGTCTACCGTCCGCGCCGCAGCGGCTCCTGCTTCAGGGCGATCGTCAAGGCCGCGGGAGGACGCGCTTGAGCGAAGGCTACCGGGTCCTGGTGGCGGAAGACGAGGCCACCTTCGGCCTCACCGTCGCCCGCTTCCTCCAGAAGGCGGGGCACGACGTGAAGGTCTGCCCCACGGGCAAGGCCACCTTCAAGGCCCTCGACGGCCAGGAATGGGACGTGCTGCTCCTCGACCTGAAGCTGCCCGACGCCGACGGGATCGACATCCTGGCCCAGGTGCGCAAGGACCACCCCGAGCTGCAGACGATCATCGTCACCGGCTTCGCCAACGTGGAGTCGGCCATCAAGGCCATGCGCCTGGGCGCCTTCGACTACCTGACCAAGCCCCCGAACTTCGAAGAGCTCGGGGTGCGGGTCGAGAAGGCGGGGGAGAAGACGTGCCTCGAGCGGGAGAACCGCCGACTGCGCTTCCAGGTCCAGCGCGGGATGGCCTCCGACATCCTGACCCGCTC